>ENA-UOOI01000637-UOOI01000637.1-fermentation-metagenome-genome-assembly--contig:-NODE-637-length-43070-cov-13.461839_pt1 | contig 43070 bp, 51 predicted proteins | sample MGYA00245779_ERZ724027 | MGnify/ENA primary metagenome ERZ724027 (study PRJEB28704, sample SAMN03018318) | fermentation metagenome | biome: anthropogenic terrestrial biome; feature: soil; material...
TTTTTTATCTCTTATCCTCTGATTATCAACTTCATTTTTAACTGCGAAACATCAGTTATTTTATATTAAACGGTTTGATCTCTGATTACAGAAAAATCAGAATAGTCTGATGTCTGTAAAAATGCAGCTTCAACATATCTTAATCCTATAGTTAATATTAGGTCCTACTAATATTTTCTTCAACTCTCCATTTTTTAATTTCATGATTGCATCATAAAAATCAATTGCTTCTCCTTTTGTCATTTGATTAAAATATCATATTTAATATCATCTTGTAATTTTCATAGCGTTCGAGCTAATCGTTTTTTGTATCAATTTATATACATAATTATATCATATTTTTAAATTATGCGAGAATCATAGGTCTTGTTGCAACAGGGGTCGAACTTGCTCCTAAGTATAGATACGCAGTATAAGTTACACCTGATACCAATGGCATATTAGTTTTTGTTGCAGAAACTCTTGTATCAGCTGGTAATTGAATGTTGGTTATCTGCATAACAACTCCCTGAGAATTAACTATGTCAATTCTACCTGTCGTTGTAGTGTAAGTCTGTATAACATATCTAATTTCTTGCTGACTCACAAATCCCGCAATCTCGAATGTTTTAACATCCTCAGGAGGGGTCACGAGTAAAACATTAATCCAATTTGGATTTTCGTTTGGATATTGTCTCGGTAGTTCATACATAGAGAAAGATGTTGGCATTGTTGTAGTCCAAGGCACATATCCATTTATCAGACAAAATTTTAAGTTGAGATACAGCCAATCTACACTTGATAAGTTGGCAACAATATAGTTGTCTGTCTGAAGTGCGGTACTTCCAAAACCCACATATACTTCTGGGTCTGTTGTGTAATTTCTTCCATACACAGCTACACCAACTCTCATATTTGGAGAAAAATCTGCTAAGGTGACAACGGGGGCCGCCTGCTCCATTACTGTCCCAAAAGATATTGCCGTCTGTTTCCTTTCTATATTGCTTGGTTTAATACGAAGAGCAACAGGTCTGTATTTTAAATTGTGTTCATAACCTCTAAAATCTCCCAAGCGAAATGGAGTTGTGTGTTGTCCAAATTGATCAACCCAAGTTCCAGGTTTGTTGTAATATGTTATTTTAGTGTCATCTCCTGTAAAGGGATATAGTACAAGACCACAGTTGTCTGCTAACCCAACCTCTTCAAATGGGACTACAGACCTGTAATCCCTAACAGGCTTCCTTTTACTCCACATATTCACATTAGAGTGAGTGCATAAAGTACCCACATCATTACTTCCTGCTCCTATTGTAGAGGCTACTAAACTGGTACTAATTCCTGCTGTATGTAGTGCCATATTATTCTCCTTTCTTATAACAAATTATTTCATCTCCTGATAATACTCCTTTCACAATAAGATTACCTTTTACGGTAACATCGCCCTCTATCACATCATCGAGCGAGACTTGTTTTTCTATAATTATCTCCTTTGGTACTTCCACAATCCTGTCCCGATAAATGATTTTTTCAATCGTGAGATCCACGTTGAATATCCTTGCTAACCAGAATAAAATTTTTTTCATATTACAAAGTGTTTTTAAATGTATTTATCAAATTATATAGCGTTCCAGCCTCTGCCTCCGTTAGTCCAGATCCAATGCAGGCAAATGTGTATTTTCTGTATGTAAGGCTACCGGTATTAATACCTCCAATATAAATATTGCCCGAAAATGTGTTAGTCCTTGTATTGACGTTAGTGCCAATTAAAGAACCATTTCGATAAGCCTTTAAGGAATTGGATGCTGTTCTTGATATCGTGTAAAATCCTAATGAACTATTTATTGATGTAGTACTTACTCTTTCAGTGTTCGCATTAAACAAGTCAGCATAAAACAATCCACCTGTATAATTTAGGGAGACAATTAATCTATTTGTCGCCAAATCAGTAGTTGCCGTAAAATCTCTACCAGTGTTAGTGTTGTTTGTTTCTGATAATATTGAAAGAGAAAGACTATTCATATCAACGACTGAGCTGGAAACAAATGTATTTAAGTTTCCATTGGCAGTTATGGCATTAAGAGAATATGCAACAGTCCCAACCCCTCCAGATGATAACCTGTAAGCGGAATCCATATCTCTTGGATCTTTTAAATTATATTTAAGTGAAGAATAAGTACTGCCACAAAACGGGTAAATTGCAATTAATTTAGTCCATAAATTATTATTAATCAACCCTGAGACAAGATTGGTAAGCGGAACCCTATATGACTCTGCCAATCCAGTGGCAGTCATGAAAGTATCAACTTCTGAAAGGGAACTTTTATAAATCAGCTCGCTTCCCTTATATATCTCTTTAATTTTACTAATGCCGTAATAGATATCTTTTATCTTATTATTTCCTTGATATATCATAACTTACTCTTTAATAAAATAATAAGTGTTTGGATCTGGAGAAGCAGGCAATACAGTTACTACTTGGAACCTGCTTTCCAGGGCAAATGTTATTCCTTTGGTTGCTAATAACTCACTTCCAATTTTTTCTATTGATGTAATTGCATTTCCTGCTCCTGTTGTACTTATGCCTGTGAGAACCGTTGTTGATGTTCCCGCTCCATATGCTGTTAATTCACCAGTCGAATAGGCATCGGTAGATATCTGCAGTGCGCCATTTACAATGGATAATTTAGCAAGTACATCTAAATTACTTTGTGTAATTTGATTGATTATAGCTTTATTGGTGTGTGTATGATGTATAGTGCTTTCTCCAGATATATTACTATGTGAAATTGGAGCAGCATCTGTTATTCCATAACCCGAAAGGGTTGTAGGTTTTGTCCAAACTGAACCATCTGCCATTAGTATTTGTGACGATGTGCCGCCTATCTTTATGAACTTACCCACCGTTCTAAAATCTCCAGTTGTTAAATTGATAGTAGCATTTGCGGTACCACTACTTGCAAAATGTATTTGATGTTGACTTGCTGCTGAAGAACCACCTACTGATATATAAGAATATCCAAGTCCATAAAGAGTTCCTAATCCAGTAGTAGTAGCATTCATCATATACGCACTACCAATACTCCAAATGCCTTGAGTTTGAGCTGGATTATAAACTCCGTATGAACCATATCTACTTGTACCAATTGCTCCATTTGCATTCGTTTGAACAATTGTATTAACTGCTCCAACTGATGTAGTAGTTATAGCGTGAGTATGGCTTGTAGTTGTAACTGCATTAGTAGAAATAGCAGTAAGAGTGTCAGGAGTCCCTAATGTTAGAGTAACGTTTGCTGAAAGAGCACCTCCTCCCGTTAAGCCGTTGCCAGCTAATACAGACCTACTTAAATTTGTTGCTGTAGTTGCCGTATCAGCGTTACCAGTTATACTTGCACTTGAAGTAATGAATCCTGAATCGTTAGAAAGTTGAGAAAGAGAAGTTAATGTCTCTTTAAACCAAGCTGTTCTTGGTATGATGGTGACCAATTTTTCAACTCCTGTTGTAGGAACAGCCGCATTCGTTACTGATACAACCTTATTTTCCTGTTCTTCACCTCTTAACAATCGGAATGTCATGGTCATAAAACTTGTCTGTTGTGGAACCCAGAAATAGACCAAGTCGTTATAATAAAATGCTTTTACCTCGCTTATTTCGTATCCATTGTTTAAAGCTCCTACCTGTATAATAGCATCTGAGGTTACGTAGTTATATACTTGTACCAATGTGTTAATAGGAACCCGACCTCCATAAGAATTCCCATTAATATGTAAAACAAGCATGGAATTGTTGGTTCTTGCTATATCGGTTTTAACTAAAAAACCATTAATATAAGAATAACCTGCTATGTATTTTGCTAATGAATTAACTTCTGTTTTAGTATAAGCGTCAGTAATACCATAACCTGATAAAGTGGTAGGCTTGCTATCTATCTGTGCAAAAGTTGTTCCGTGAGGATTTCCAGTAGTTATACTATGATTATACGCCGTATTTCCATAATCACCCCTAAATGCCGTTGTAGAAGTTGTGCCTAGAGCTAAATTACTCTTAGCATTCCATGCAGTCCTTTCAGCACTTGTAATATGTCTTGTATTATCAGTAATATGAGTTGCTACTCCTATGTTATCAGTTAATTGAGAAAGTGACGTTAAGTTTCTTTCATTCCATACTCTTGCCCAATTTCCTGTCATACTTCCTGCTGTAAAATACTTATGGTATATACTCCCATTAGAAGAAAATCCTAATTGATGCCCATATAGTCCAACATGTGTTGAAATAGATAATATACCATTAGCATTACTGATAGTAGGAAATAAATTGGTAGATGCTGCATAATTAATATTCTTATCAAATTTTAATTGATGATCTATTAATAAAGTATTAGTATCAACGTTTTTTCCAACTGCGTCATATAAATAATTATGCGTATGCCCGTCGACAGAGAGTTTTGTCTCAACCGTGCCAATTTTCTGGTATAGCCCGTCTGACTTAGCCCCAAAGCCAACATGTCCGGCGGGGATATCCCCCAATCCAGGCAATGCCAATAAGTCTATGGTGGTTAATATCTTCATGCTATCCAATAATTATGTACCTGTAGGCATTGGCAGCCGGAGCCACGTTGAACCTGAATGTTGTAGTTGTTGCAGATGTCATCTCTATGTCGCACTCCACCACATCGAATGGAGCCGAAGCGGTTACCACCTGGGCGATGACATCTGTTCCAAGTCCGTGAGTCACAACGTAGCTTGTTGCAGACGTCGCAAAAGCCCCGACAACCTTCCTCGTGAAGCCATCCTTTGCGTCGGTAAGACCTGTACCTCCATTTGCCGTGGCCAGTGTACCGGCAAGCTGAAGAGCTACGGCGGCCGTGCCATCGAAGTTAGTCGCGGCGGCTGTTAATCCTGTGGAGCCGACAATACTGAAAGCTCTCGCAGTCGCTAATTTGGTTGCGGCTGCCGCTGTCCCTGTAGTCAACAGTCTGTTGTTGATCTGCCCCTGTATCTTGCCCATGGCGGCCAGAATCGTATCTGTGGTTGCCAATGCAGCATTTGCCCCGACAACGTATCCCGTGAGAGGTGTTGACAGCACCCTCGCACTTGTGAAGTATAAGTTGGTCCCTTCGACGACGGCAGTGGTGTTAAGCGTCTGCCAGGTCTTATCACCTCGCCAGTATTGTGCAGTAGTTCCAGCTGTGATAACAGCTTCCTTGCCTGCGATCTGATTGGTGATGGTGGTTGCGAAGTTCGGATCGTTCCCTAACGCTGCCGCCAGCTCGTGGAGGGTGTCAAGTGTTCCGGGTGCGCTGGAAATCAGATTGGCAATTGCGGAATCAACATAGTTTTTCTGTGCATAGGCTGAAAGATCCGGTACGATGGCCGACTGTGGGAGGTTGACCCAGTGAGTACCGTTGTACACCAATACATTTCCGTTGACCGGTGCTGTAAGTGAAACATCCGTCAGCAGGCTCAAAGCCGTCACACCTGTACCACCACCGGTTCCACTCCCTACGCCATATGCGGACACTTCACCGGTGGCATAGAAGTTCATTGCAGCACCGGCGGTAGCTCCTTCCACATACAGTGCGTTATTGGCCGCATCGTAGCGCAGGAAAGCGTTGCCGATCTGGAGGCTGTTCACACCTGTAACATTGACAACCGATCCGGATGCCTGGTTCAGTTTCAATGCGGTTGTACCAAGATACATTGTTGAATTGCCAAGAACAGCAGATGGAATTGTTCCACTCAGCTTACTGGCATCGAGAGATGTGACATTCAATGTAACAACCGCTGTTCCATCGAAATTCACAGCCGCGGCAGTGGCTCCTCCCGTGATGCTGAAAGCTCTCGCGGTAGCCAGCTTTGTTGCAGAAACAGCGTTGCCGGTTAGAGGGAGATACAGCGTATCCGCATATGACTTGACACGGGCATTCGTGAAGTACAAGTTGGTCCCTTCGACGACGGCAGTGGTGTTAAGCGTCTGCCAGGTCTTGTCCCCTCGCCAGTACTGGGACGATGTTCCGGGAGCGATATACCACTCCATGGTATTCCACGCGGTGCCGTCATGTGCTGCCAGCCTGTTTATGCCGGCTGCGGAATGAAAGGCCACCTGCCCCTTCTTCGCTCCGGACGGGAGTGTGGCGAGGTTCTGGATGACTGCGTTTTGCAGTTCATTCTGTGCCAAGTCTATCGATGATAAGAATGTCTTTGCCATGTGAAGCTAGTTTAGAATTGCCTTTCCTGAAAACTCGGATGAAAATGTGATCTGGACAGTATTAAGATCTATATATTTGACCTCTCCAATTACCTCCGTGCCAGCGCTATCAAGTATCGTCACGGATGAATACTTTCCGAGCCCATGCGACACCGTCCAGACAGCCGCCGGGATTGTCTGTGTGTATATGTAATTCTTGTCGGATCCCTTGGTCTCCATCAGTGTAATGCGTTCTTGCAGATCCTTTCCAAGCATTGCGGACAATACCCATCCTTCAGAGGTTCCAACAACGTACTGGAGCCAGTCATCCAATCGCACATATCCAGTACCGCCACCGGCCCCATTTCCGATACCGTATGCACTCAGTTCACCCGTTGCGTATGTGTCAGCATCTATTTGAAGCCGGCCATCAACAAGCGATAGTTTCGAGAGAACGTCAATGTCTGACTGAGAGAGTTGATCAAGAATAGTTTTATTACTGTGTGAATGAGCTGTTCCAGTAACGTTTTGAAGTAATGATAAGATGTTGTCTCTAATTACACCAAATGTAGTTACTGATGGTATCCCTGAATTTGGATCGAATGCAGGCAGAATAACCCCCTCACTAAGTGAAACCCTTGGGTACTCAGCTAAGCGAGGGGGTAAAATAAAATCCGGCGAATCAAGATTTGGTATGGTTATGGATGCCGGGATAGCGTCATCGTTACGTATTAGGTTAAGTATAGCTGCAGAGTCATCTGCGAAACGATACTTGAAATTATAGGATGATGGCAAGTCGGATGCCGTATATTTAACGTCGCTTTCTGAAACCACCACTGGCCGGATGGCGCCAGCAGAATGGATGTATTTTTGTTTTGCCGGGAAGAAATCAAGTAGCCAGCGGCGTTCGTACTCATCTAAGTAGCCGGTGTTTTTGTTGTAACTCCGTTTTGTATCTATTCGGTATTCTGATGATGTACCGTCGATGTATGAAATTTTGTGTTCGTGCGCTCCTTCAAAATCGGTATCCCCGTAAGCGCGAAACGTATCGATGCCACCTAGAGAATTTTCAAACAAAAACCATTGCTCCAGTTCCGATTTCGGCTCACTGAACAAATATCGCTGTATGTAAGTGAGCCGGGTCCCGGTAGAATTTTCAGCCCACACATCGTAGTAGGAGGGGTATACTTGTCCGAGAAGTCCTGCCACGATTGCATATTGCAGATTAACCGTGAAGGCCTTCCCGGCTTCACAAGCACCAAGAGTAAAATTTTGAACCGTGTTGTCCGGGAAGGTTGCCTTCAACTTAATCATGCATGCTTCTACGGCGTAGTATGTGAGCCACTCGGGGGAGTAGTAGGTGATCGGTTTGGATGTGGGCTGCCAGGTCAGGAAATTTCCTTTTAGCCAATTCCAGGGGGTGTCGCCCAGATTAGCGACACCCGACCTGATGGCACGGAACGTGTATTCCGTTCCGTCTATAATCGCCGTAAAAGTTTTTACGACGTTTGGCTGCTGATAAAAATTTTCGTGAGTAATAAGAAACGAGAGGCGCGACTCAACGATGTCCTGGACATCGATCGTCACACGTCCATCAGCGCCGGGCTCATAGGAAGATTCGAGCAGAACCGTCTCGCCGTCGAGAAGAGCGAACGAGACCGTGACGCATGAACTGACGATAAACTTCTTCATGTTTCCGGACAGCGATATAGCATCCGGTTGTTGAATTATAGCCATTATTTTGAATATTTATTGTATGAAATATAAAGTAGTACTGCAAGAACGAGTACTCCGGAAAGGATTACCCACATCCATTCGGTACCCTGAATTAGCCGCGAATCAACATCTTGTCTTATTTTTTCTTGTAAATCTTCCTGAAAAATAACAGACGCTGAGTCGGATTCTGATCTGCCGGTCATGGAAACAACAGATCCCTGTCCACGATCAGTCCGTCGCTGCCCGGTTTCCTTTGATATGCTTTCTCTGACAATCGTTCGTACTCGTCCAATGCTGTCGAGATGAATTGTTTCGCGATCTGTTGTTTCATGTATGCTGACCGTTTCATCCAGATTTGCCTGAGTTTTGATGATTGTGCGCGAAGTGTCTGCTTTAGCCGTATGTGTCTTTGAAGTTGCTTGAGTGCTTTCTGATTTAACGATATTTTTTTTTGTATGACAGGCACCAAGTAAAGCAAACATGAAAAAGCACCCAATAACAACCATAAACACATTTTTATTCTTAAATCCATTTTTCATATGATTTCGATTTCAGTGTATTTCCCACTCAGGTATTTAACTAAATACTCTTCATAAGGTGTTGAATTCACAACCATTCCTTTTACTTTGTTTTCGCCAACCAGGATGCAGCCGGAAGTACCACCAGGTGTATTGCCTCGATGAATCCGGATACCGGTAAAGTAGGGAACACCGAGCAGCAATGGCAGGTTACGTTTGAATTTAGGAGAATAGGTAATGCGCACTTCATACTCTCCAGCAGGAATAGCAGTTTCATGCATCACTTTTTTTTCTACAGGCAGATTTCTCACCTTGTCTTCCAAGGTGTCGCAAAAATACTCTCCATCGACATAGAGTTTTCCGATAGTGTATTTTTCGCCTTTAAAAATACGGACTAACAATAGTTTGATCATTTTGAAACTAAATTGCGTTTAAATTCGATAAATATCGTATCATAAGCTTGCTTGATGTTTGTTCGTGTACGGCTCTTGTTCTTATCATAAATCTCAGGGAATGCAGCTTCGACCATAGTTTCAATCCACTTTGAATCCGTGTAATAATCAACTGCGTGGCCGCTGAAAGTGAAATTAGAAAAGTACAGTTTACGATCGTTATGCATATTCGTGATGAACATTCGTAACTTTCGCCTAGTACGATTTTCATCCTCAATGTGATTCTCTGATTGAATGCGTTCAATAATCTGTAGTACGTTCTCTACGCTCAATCTGAAATTTTGCTCAGCAATGGCATGGAGTGCGGTCAGTGTGCTTAAACGAGCATTTTCAGAAACTGGCTGAAGGTAGTCCTCAAGCCTTCTTAAAGTAACAGAGAGCGCCAGATTATTTTGTCGATTCTGTTCTTCCATATTTTTTGTCATTCTGCGATGCGATACGAAAAAATAGATTATCATTACTGTGCATAGAATTATGGCAAATGCGGTAATGACAACCATGGCTCCGTAATTTGACAAGGCTTCTGCCGTTTTCAATGCGCTGTCGGCTGTTTTTGTAGCCGGTTCAATAATATCGTTCATAGTTCAATATTTTTTTCAAAATTGGCAGTTTTAATAGTTCAGCCAAAGGACAAATGTGTAATTGATTTATGTGTTTAAAGCAGCTTCGAGCCAAGCCGTAACGACCCCATCTCCTAGTTTTGTGAATTTCCCGTATCTGATATCAGTGTACCCATATTCTACTTCATATTGAAACTCAAAATATCTGCCCCCTGCTGTATATTGAGCTTCAGTTGGAGGTAACGGGAAAAAAGCAATAGGCTCTGATTTATATTTAATAGTTTCGTATGCTTGCTGCGGAGGTGATACTGTAAAATTTTTCGAGTTCTTTAATATCCATTTGTATGAAGATGGAATAAAATATTCAGATTCTGTCTTTGCTATGGAGACAGGGTCCTGTAGTTTTAATGAAAAGAATGTGCCGCTTTCGACAATTCTCATTTCCGGGACATATTTTATTTTAGATAGCAGGTATTCTTGCGACAGGATGTTTATTTTTTCGTGAGATGATAACTGGAATTTGTCTTTTTCAGACAATAATAAATTAAATTCCACTTCCAGAAATGCATTGCGAAGCAGATTATCGTATCGACGCCAAAATCGTTCAAAGATTCCATCTTCACCGTTATATTGCAGCGAATAATTCCACAGCCTAACTCCCGTTTTATCGTAGTTAGACAAGGTTCCGATATCGTATGAAGTACTCCGATACACAAAGCAGAGCATTGGTTTTAACTCTGTTGAAGAGGTTTTGTCTGTGATACTTTCATCGGATAACTGGATAGCACTTTGCAAGAAACGTCCGGTACCGGCATACGGATAGCTAAGAACTTCGGTATATCCCCCAGCATAGCTGCTGACCGTTGTAACCACTTCCGGAACTACATCGGGGAAGTTCTTCTCTTCGGCCGGAAGCACGCCACCGGCAAAATACCCGATTGAGAGACTTCCCAACCATTTTTGAAAGGCAGACGCTCCCCGAAAACCATCGACCAGGACAGCACCATCATATTTTCGAAGGTAGGCACCCGGATATTGCGCCAAGATGGAAAATATATTCTGAAAATCGGAATTCATATACTCGAGCGAATACTTGTAGAGCGGATTATTGTAATAAAAGGCGTATGTCTCGGCCGGCAATATTTGTTTTTCAGAAGATAGTTTAATCTGCCGGTAGTTGTGGTGATAATTTATTTTGCATTTATCACGAACGGCATAAGAAAGATCTACTGTGGCCGGAGCCGCCATGATATCCTCGAAAAGCTTCAGGTGAATTGTTTTTGTTTGTTCATCTGAAATTATTTCCAAATTAAATTTTCGGAGAATTTGGAGCAACGTCGACACCATTATATTTGGCACAATATCGACATAATTGATTCGTGCGTTAACGATGGTATCGAGATTATCGTTGAGAAAAACCATATCGGAAAATGGCGGATTATCTAGAAAGGAAGGCGCCAGGGTATAACCAAACCAGGCTAAGACCTCTTCGAGAACGTGCTTCACTTTTATAAACGGAGAGATATAGAAACCTTTTGGAACGGTGATCTGCTTATTATCGATATTTTCGGTTGTTTCCTTCTCTTTGAAGAGAGAGGCAAATCCATCGACCCGTGTAGTTGAAAACTGATTAATCATGTATTTTTCCGTAATGACCTGAAAACAGGCAAATCGGTGATCTGTAATTGTTATAAGGGAACGGACAAACTCAATGGCCGCATCGACGTTGGCAAATTCGATCTTCTTTTCGGCGAAGATCTCAATGAGAGAAATATCCTTTATTTTTTCATAAAATGCACCCTCTCGCAAGTAAAATGATGTTTCGATGTCATCGTCCTCCCTAGCAGATAAAATTGCCTGTCGTGCGTTAACAACAAATATTCCCGACTGTATTTGCGTGTCTATCCTAGAAGAAAGTTTTTTTCTGTTATCGGCTAGTTGTGGTTGTTGAAGTAACATTAAATTATGGGCACTTCCCGGCAATGAAATAGGAAGGCTTTGTTCGCCAATCTGGTGAAAAAACGGATTTGTGCGACTGAGTTCAAGGTGAGTGTCCGGTTTCAATTCATATGCTTCTCCGGATGCATGTATAATTCTCATTTTGATCCAATTTGTTGTGACACATTTAATAATTCTTGTTTTCGTTGTAATTCGCTCAATACTATTGGCGCTTTTACACCGTTTGTTTTGAGATGTTGCAGTAGATCTCTAAGCTCTGTCATTATCGGATCTATTGATCCATTTTTCTGTAAGAATAGACTTGGATCAGAACTACCACCATTTCGCATTGCATCAGCAATAGGATTATCGTACAAAAAACCTCCTGACTGAAATCCGGCCATACGTGCTCTCATAAGATGGTTAAGATCGATGGTGCGAATGGTTCCGGCCTGCTGAGCATCGTTAAGCAAACGAATAAAAGGTGCTACGGTTGGATTTTGTAACGCATCATTACTGGCCACCCATTCCTGTGATTTACCTATAGGTCCATCGCCTACAAGTACTGTTGGGCGTTTTATAAATCCGCGAAGGGTAGGATCGAACTTTGCAATATATTTTTTCCCATCCTGTTCACGGGATACATTAAAAAATCCTCCAGATTGACGACCGGTTATAACTCTGGATCCAGTAGTTGTAGTAACAGAATCCGGTTGAGAACTTTTTGAGCCTGACAGCTTACTGTTTACAATTGCTTTAACACCGGCGAATGCTCCTTTTATAAGTGCTGTTAGTATTGCAGCTCTTGCTGCTCCACTTGCGCCGAAGGTAGCTACAGAGTCTGCTTGTGCAAAAGATTGAGCTGTTGCAGATGCAATTGCCATTGTTATTTGCGCTTCGAGTGCATCGAGCGCCATATTGATGATTGTCTTAAGGGATGATTTTACAATATCTTCGTTCCCTGCAATTATGCCACCGAGCATTGTTCCGATCTGCTCGCTGAATTGAGCATACAGCGCGGCTCTTTTTTTCTGCTCTTCTTCCTGCTTTTTTGTTTCTTCTTCGTTTTTCTTGATCATCATATCGAGCAGCTTTTGACGAGCAGCGAGTTTTTCTTTATCGGAAAGGTTGCTTATCTCGAGTGAACGAAGCGCGTATTCTTCATCGAGTTTTAGGAGAAGATCGTTGTAGGTTTGTTTGTCAAGCAATCCATTAGCATATTGTTCCATCAACTGCATTTTTTCAGCCTCGTATTCTTCGTTTTGCTCAATCAACTTTTGTGCAGCTTTTGTTTCCCGTTGAGTTTTGCGTTTCTCCTCAAGCTCTGTTTCCTGTTCTTCCAACAGAATTGCTTTGTACTCGTTGTATTCAAGTTCTGTAATTACTTCCTTTTCGAGGGAAAGGCGAAGGTCTTCATTACGTTTATTGTATTTTTCACGGATGGCCTCGAGTTCCTGATTATCCTTATCCATGAAAGACGTCCGGACATTTTTCGCCATATCGGCACGTTCTTTCTCGAGTTGTTTTTCCAGCTCAATAGCCTTTATTTTGAAATCGAGTATTTGTTGTTCGATATCGATACGTGCATCTTTTTCGAGCCCGGCAATTTCGAGTTTTCGCTGCAAGGATTCGAGGGTTTTCTGCTCAAGTTCACGGTCGTATTGTTCCTGCGTAATGGAACGATCGGCAAGTTGCTGCTTGAGCAGTTTTGTTTCTTCTTTAAGCGAGTAATCGACCTCAGATATTTTGCGCTCTAGCGCTTCCTTTGCATTTTGCTCGGCATTGCGTCGTGCTTCATCTTCGATACGAGCAGCAGCTACAACATCGCGACGATTTTCGGTAAAATATTGCTCCTGCATTGTGGACAATTCTGAAAAAAATGAGCGAAACTTTTCTTTTTCTTCTTCCGTCCCCTTGTCTAACGTAGCAGTAATATCATTGACCAACCGGGCCAATTCGAGTCTTTGTTCATAGGTCAGTTCTGTTCCATCCTGAACCATTTGCATATATTTTTCGACTTCCAAAAATTGAGCGTGGCTGTCACGCTTCATAGCATCAATCAGATTTTTATTCTTTCCTTTCCATACATCGTATTGCCCGGAAATATTAGATACTGACATTTTATAATTATCACGCTCAAGCTTTAGCGCTTCATCACTTGCTTTTTTCCGTTCATCTATGCTTTTAGTCACATCTCTTGAAATTTGGCGCAGTTCTGCGATACGTGCCTTATTCACTTCAGTGACGTCATTATTCCTTGCGATTGAATCATTGAGAGCATCTTCAGCAATAGCGGCATCCCATGCCGATTTTGCGTTATCTACTAAATTCTTATTGATATCTGCAATATTGCGAGCATTTTCCTTGAATCCGGCAAAATCTAATGTTATCAGATTTATAAATGCTCCGACTACTTCTACAACATTACGTTTCAGAGCATCAAGTATTGTGCCGAGAGCAGCTACTGCAGCTTCGTATTTAGTCGTGGCTTCGTCACTGCCCATTATGGCGGTTTTTAAGGCATAGAATGCAGCTACAATTGCCATAATAACGATGCCTGCGGGATTTGCTATTAACCCTTTTAGTGCCTGTCCAAAACCAATTACAGATTGAGCTGCCGACCCTACGGGATTATTCATTGCAGCAAATTGCTGAAGGAGTCCTTTTCCTTGATTCCCAACATCAAACATTCGTGAATTTACTTTTTCCAAATCTTTTTGAAGGGCCTGAAATTCTTTTGGATTTGCCGAAGCTGATGTGGCATTAAGCTGCATTTTGAGCTCTGCTGCACGCTGACGAAGCTGTTTCATGGACATTTCATTGATATCCATTCCGGCAGTTAATTCTTCAATCTTTTTTTTGTTTTCGGTAATTGCACGGTTGTTTTCTCCAATTTTTCGGGTATAATCGTCAATATCTGCGCGGGCTGAATCTCGCGTTGATTTGAGTTCCCGGTATGCCTCCGATTCTTGCTGACCAGCCTTAGCGAGTTTCTCCATTGCCTTCTCGGTTTCCTTAATCTGCTTTTCGGCAGCTTTCATGTCTGCGGCCATAACCTTGTTTGCCTGTGACAACTTATTAATTTCGGATGATGTAACGGCAATTTCTTTATTGACACCTTTTGCGTCGATGGACAAGATCCATTTTATTTCATCCTGAGTGAGCTTTGCCATATTTTCTACTTTTTATTGAATGCTTGATTTAATGCTTCACCGAGTATGTCGCGGATCTGATCACCGTAACGGTACTTGATGTCAACACGCGAGTTATTGTAAAGAATACCCCAGACCTGGCGGTTATAAATCATCCAGTTTCCTTTACGTTTCATATCGAGAAAGCGTGTTTGAAGTGTAATATATGCTTCTGCTTGGAATTTCCCATCGTTGCCGGCGATGGCAAAACGCGGGTTTTGGAGGGCTTCAACCAATTGTCCGGTTCTGGTTCCTATCTTTGCTCCTGAACGCCGTTTTTCTTTTAATTCCCTGCCCTGTAAACGGATATTTTTCTCCGCAATAAGCAGCTGTGCACGGTAAATATTTTTTATGTCGCGATTGAGCACTTCCACGACGAACTGAGTTTTTGTCATTTGATCTGTAATCATGCGGGTTATATGTTTGAATACAGAGCAAAAATAGAGGAAACGGGTATGAGGTTAAAGGACAAAAAAACCCCGACAACGTATGCCGGGGTATCATAACAGGATATCTTTCCGATCAGGAAACCAGCGTATAGACAAGCAGTAAAACAAATATTATAAATGCCGATAGCAACAAATAATAGATTGTTTTTCCATACCAGGTATTCCAACTCGACTTGAAACCCGTTTTTTGAGTAAACCGTTCATCAGCAATTTCAAAATTCGGCTTTATAATACTTTTACCATATACCATCACACGTATAAGATTAAACAGTACGATCGCCGAAAGAACAATGACAAATATAATTGACCACATATGCAGTTGTTTTATACAAAGTTACAGTTATTTTTCCACAAGCAGCCATTTGAATCGTAACGATTGAGCTCCGGTAATAGCATTGAAAAAGAAACCAGAAGCCTGCATTGCCTCGAAAACCAGTGAATCTGATATTTCCACACTAGGGTTTAACTCTTTTATGGCCGCCTTTATTTCCGGAGTTGTGAACTGATGTGTTGCTTCATCCGGATTGATGGCTGGCCGAAAATGTTGGGAAATGGCCGAAATGTATGGAGATAAATCTACCGGTTCAGGTTGCGGGGTATCCGAAGATGGGTGTTTTGTTTTCATTGTGAAGCTCCTTTCTTTTTCGGGAGAGATATTTCGCATTCTTGAAGTGAACGAAGCATATCACGCAATTCGTACATGATCGTCAGAGGTGTATAAATTGGAAGTTCCAGATCGTTTGTGTTTTTAGTAGTAACTAATTCGCGAATGGCCGTATCAATACACTCTTCAGCTTCATTTAATCCATACATATCATGAAAACGGAAAAGAGGCTCAACATTCATCAACTTTTCAGTGTAAGGATTCATGGCCATTATAGGGTTTACTTCTTGTTTCATAAATCGGCTTTTTTAATGTTTTTATTAATAAACTCAGCAAGCTCCTCCCATTGGAATCCACGCAGTGAATTCTTCGTTATTTACTTTGTATCTAACAATATTGATTCCAATACCATTTTTTCTGGTACCTTTTGCGTCTATAATTACCGCATTTAACGGGATAGGTGAATTTTTGTTTACTGTTTTTTTATTCATCATCTTGAAATTTTAATCATTGGTTTCATATTGCAAATGTAAACATTAAAGTATTCGTATCAAAACAAAAATGAAACTAATACGTAAACATTAACATTATTTAGTAAACATATGAGTTTACGCATTAGTTTAAAATGATAACTTTGTGAAAATTAAATATTGAAAGAATGCTTATCATTAAAGAAATCATTAAACAAAAAGGCTTAACCATTCAGGAATTAGCTATAAAAATGGGTTTGAGTAGGATAGGATTAAGCAAACAAATAAATGGAAATCCCACTATAGAGACATTACAAAAAATAGCCGATGCTTTAGAAGTTACTGTTCCCGAGTTGTTTGCCCCGCAAATCTCAAGTGATTTCACGGCATTGGTTGATAATAAAGGGGAGTTAAAACGGTTTGACTCGGCGGAAGAGTTAAAGCGGTTTTTGGAAAAGGTCAATTAATTATTTTATTTATATATAGCAAAAAAAACCGCTGAATAGGCGGTTTTTTTTAGTAACTATTTATTTGTACCTGTAATATTTAAATTTTCATCGAAATAGATAATGATGTTTTCTTTTAAAATTCCTCCAAGTTTGTTTTTTGCACGAAAAACATGCTCTATATAAAATGATTCAGGAACAGAATTAAATTCGGATAATTTTTTATCGTAAATAGGTTTTAAAGAATCAGAGAGTTTTTGATAATATTTTATACTATCTTCAAATACAGCTCCGGGATATATTCTTTTAGCATCGTCGGAGTTCATATTTAATTCAGCCTGCCTTAATTGAAAAGCCGCATTATGATATTCAGTAGATAATTTTTCTCCTTCTTGTGACTCATCAAATTTTGTCCAAATAGTATCAATATCGGTAAAAGATACAGATTGGTAGGATCCTGGGTCGTCTAAGCTTTCAATTATGAAACTTTTAACCTTACCTTCTATAATCTGTTTTGGTGTCTTGCTGCAGGAAATAAGTCCTAAGCAAATAAAAATTAATAATAGAGTTTTTTTCATACTAATAGAGTTTTAAAAATATTAGAAATTGAGTGCAAAGTAGTAAAAAACAGTGAAAATAAAAAGCCGCTCCCGATATTCGAGAGCGGCAGGCGCATTTTTGTCAAAAAAGCATTTACACAGAAACACTAAACGCGCCCAGTTTTTTTGATAAATCGGCAAAAGCTGCATTTAATATTTTTATCTCTTCCTCTGTAAATTGCGACGGCTTTCCGTTTACTTCATGTCCATTGATACGCTGACTCAGCCAGCTTTTTGTTTTATTGAAATAATTTTTTGCAATATACGACATGGAAACATATTGAGACACTTCTCTCAGTTGCTCTTTCACTTTTAATTGCTTTGCCCGCTCCAGTGTTCCTTTTGCACTTGATATGAATGCGGCCTCAAATCCTTCAGGATCACTGTCTGCAAGCCGCTCAAATTCTTTGTCAATTTCCATTATCAGCTTGTCGGACTTCGCTGCCAATTCCTTAGCTTTTAATTTTTCAAATTTTTCCTGTGTAGTCATTTTTTTCTTTTTTTGAACCTCCCCACCCCCTCGGAAGGGGGAGGAGGCTTTTTAGTTAAACATCGCTTTTTAATTCTTCGACAATTTGGTTAATTATCCAATCCAGATCATCTTTGTAGGTAAATCGACTTTTGTAAAATCTGTACTTGCGCAGATAAAACAAAAGCTCCTTTTCCAACTTCCTACGTTCTTTCGATACATACTGTGGCATAATGTTTCTGTTTATCTTTTTTGACAATGCGAAGATAATAAACTTTTGTTTATTACGCAAATAAAAAGTAGCTTTTCTTGAATAACTTCTTTAAGATCACAAATTGTGATCTTAGACGATGCCATGCCGTGAAGCTTGTTTTAGATTTAGTTATCTTATCTTTTTTTCGCTCCGAACGAGTCATAACCTTCACGGTTGAACATCAAAGACCATCCTATACTTGTCATCTCTTCGGAAATGAAAGGCAGCAACGTATGGTTCCGGGACAAATCTTTCAGCCAGGGATGATTCCCTTGTTCTGAAATCATCTGATTGCGGATTAATATCAACTTTTCAAAAGAATGGGAAAAAGCAAGTGTTTGCTCGATGAGATCTGCCGAGAAGCTCTTCATCCTGTAAGCCACGGTTATCGCAAGCCGTGTCGTATCTGTCAACCGGTTAGATGAATCTGTCGCACAGTCTATTTCTCCAAAATCGACGAAAAGGAAATCAGTTCCTGCAACTATATTATTCACTCGTTGCTTAATAGCCTCAAGATTGGCTCCAAAAATATAATTTTCAATATCAGTAATTGAATGCTCCTGCAAATTATCGATTCTAAGGCGCAAGTCTGAATATCCATGTATAACTGAATCACCCACGTTAAACAGAGGATAAATGCCTTCACGCTTGGGGAAGCGCGCAAAAAACAAGAACAGATCTATGAGTAAATTATTTGTAATCATAGCATTTTTTTTATTGTAATTGTTGGTAATCCCGTTTTTTTCGATATTTCAATGATATCTATCTTTGAATCGTGCATGGCCCGAACGCTTTCGATTAATTTCTTACGCAGTATGGAAAAAAATTCAATAACCGGCATTCGCTTCACAGTGTTAATGTCTCCCATTCCGTCAGCTGAAAGATTGTACAATGTTTCGGCCAGTCCGGTTGCTATTTCCGGAACAGGATCTGATCTCTTACCCGTGGAAAGGAGTGAAAAATGTGTTTTAGTAAAAAGAAAAGTAACCAGGGCTTGAAAGTTTAGAGCGATAGCATGTAGGACCAATTGATTCGATTTTACAAAACGAACAGCCAACTCGTGGGCTTTTTCGCTTGAATATGGCTCAGGACAATAAAGTATTGAGGCAAGTAACGGAAGTTTATCCGCACCTCCTTTAAGCGTTTCCTGAGCCTCGATAAATTGTGCTGCAGTGAGTGAACATGTAAGCGTATCGAACGAAGTGTTTATTTCATATCCGTTTATTTTTTTTCGTCCAATCTTCAACTCCGGAACCAGCTGCTTAAGAAAACAAATGTTTACTTTACCATCAATGTCAAAAATGAAATCGACCTGATCCGCAAGTATGGTAAGATTCGATACAGCGTCCGGATCTTTAATTTTTTTCAGATCAACATCAAGAACTCTGCAGACAAAAAATAACCTCACATCATTTGATGTAGCATTTCCGCTAGCGTATTGAGAGATTAGAGCACATAAATACAGAAAATGTTCAGGACTTAACAGCTCCCACCTGTTTGGAATGCTGTACTCACCTTTTGGAGTATTGAAGATTATTTTCTCGGCATTCATGATATCAAATAAATTTTATCTTCTTCCCGGTTCATAGATGTTTCCGAAACGATATCAGACGTGTCCGGCTCAGATAAAGCCAGCTCTACACCGGAAATTATATTCATTGCATTGCCACGAAGTTCGGATGCGAGTGCAAGTATCCGGTTTTGTTCGTCTGAGCCAGATCTGGAAGTCTTCTGTTCATCGAACAAACTGCGTATTGTTGCCGGCAGTTCAATGATATCGAATCGAGTTATAGCCATGGCCACGACTAAATGAGAGAGGGCTAGTTTGAGTTTCTTGGTTAAATCTTCCCGTTCAACAGCTTTTACGAACGTATCGGAAATTCCATCGAGTAAAATTTCACGCTGAATAGATATGCTGCGGAAAAAGAACAGATAACTCATATCAATGCCGTAGAAAGAATTAAATTCAGCCGTGGTTTTAATTTTCAGTTCATCAATTAATTTATAATCGGAGGATGCTCTCCACTTTTCCGAATAAGCATCATTTTCAGACAGTTCCTGAATGAGCGAATCCATCGCATTAAAATAGTCGTCGATATATTGGCGACGCATTGATTCGAGCTCATGCTTGTAAACATCGGCTGTTCCCGACATTCGTTTTGCAATGACATCAAAAATCAAAGCCTTATGCATGATAAGATTTGCAAAAGCATTCGATAAATAAAGATGCGCATCGGAATCTGTTTCACTTTTAATCTGATTCCACAAATCTGAAGTGATAATATTCCGTATTTGTTTGCGCGCGCTAATAGCCGAGCTGTTGAGTTCTGAAAACTCAAGATTTGCCGAAATACCAGACACCATTTGCCTGAATTCAGCAATGTTCTGAAATAAATCTGTTATTGCGTTCATGCTTGTTGTTCATTTAGTCGGTTATCTTTACTCACTTCTTCTTGTCTGCTTGGGATCTCCCGGTAGTAGCCCCACCTGAATCCATCCTTATATAGTTTAGGGAAATTAAGCTGCATGGCAATATTGAAAGGTTCAGCGCACTTCTTATCATCTGGAGTTAGGCTGAGAAGGTAAATAATGAGGTTGTAGTAGGCATCGGATCCCGATTTGGATATTACTCCGGGCTTGCTTACTGCCGATATGGAGGAATCTATGCCAACTGCGGAGATCAACACTTCGTCAACCCGTTTGTCGTAATCGATGAGCGAAGTCATGTACTCTTTGTATTTAAGGTCTATAGTTTCGATTTTCCAACGCTGTTCTTCACCATCTTTTCCAGTGAGAAATGAAAAGGTGGCATATGCCTTCCCTTGGTTTTTTGATCCTGATAAATATTCGGATAACCGACGTAATTCCTCGTTCATAAATTGAATTGTGATGGATTCACGGTACTCCGTGCCCACTTCAATGTTATTGTACTTCAGGAGGGGCTTGTCGTCCTTCTGTCGGCGTTTATTCTCGTCACATATGGCATTTATCTGTTTACGTTTTGCTTCAACCCACTCGTTTGGAATAATGACATGTATTTTTGCCGCCAGAGAATTTTCCAGAAATGAATCGATATAAGTGGGTATTTCGTTCGATGTTTTCAGGAACGTCTTGACACCTTCATGCGTTTCATTCAATCCATAGAAATCCCCAACGGAACTTTCCCGGTGATGCGAAATAGCAGCATATTGATATTGGTCTATTTCCGAGATTCTGAATAGCGGATACACTTTGAATTTAGAGCCTCCTCTATTCCACTCACCAAACAATATGTAGCGGAAATCCTTATATAAAACGGTTTCATTTATGACATCGTCCTTGAGTGTAGCCAGTCTGCAGTTTTTGTTTTCGAGCAACTCCATGCCGGCAATAGGAGCACGGCCAATGGATTTTCCTGCAGTCATACGGTATTTCACAAAGAAGTCGCGAAAGTAATAGAAGCGTTTAATAAGCGCCAGGGCGAAATCTTCGTGCGATTGCTCAAGGCCGTTATCGGTCCACGACTCTAGCCATGAGGTTAGTTCATCAACCTGTTCCCATACGCGAACCACCTTACCGTCTACGACTTGTTCGCGATATGGTAACAGACCCTTACCATACAGGAATTTAACCTGTTTATCAATTAACCGTGGCATGAGCCTGTTACTCTTGATATCTTTCTCAATACGCTCACAGCTTCGATTGTCTGTACCGCGTGAACATACATGATACCCATCCACATCCATGAACTTGGGAACAAATACATTCTTTTTCACCCGGGAGAAACGCTCGTCGTATTCATCCATTGACAATTCGGCGCCAACCTGGAACGAGATTACATTGTTATCGTCAATATAGGTGCCCATGTTGCCTAACATTTCTACCTTGCCACTTTTGTTGCTCATAACCATTTTATTTTGTGTAATTTGTAATTATCGTGCGGGAAGCCCATGAACCTGATTAATATGCGATAACAGGTCTTTGGATTGCCATCTTGATCAGAGAATAAAAAGTAGTTCTCTGAGTCGACCTGAAAGCGCTCATGTGGCAGTTGTGACCGGAACTTGCAACGTTCCTTTACCGTGAGTTTACGACCTGCTATCCCCTTTGCCTTTGAGTATGGATAAAAGCAGATGGTAAAGCATCCATCCGGGAGCTTGGAGATCTCCTTTGCGAGTTTAAGCGCTTCAATTCCATTCAATATATCAGCTGTATCCATTTGTTTAGTTGTTTAGTTGTTTTATGTTGCTTTGACAACCTGTCAATCAGCTGGTTACGCCTGTCACCCTGTCATATATCCCGATTTGAGAGGCAATGCAACGCAAACGAAATACTTAGTGCCACGTTCATAAGGAGCTTGTGTAAATTTTTTATTTTTTCACGTGGTTGAAAATTTTTACAGGCTTTCAGCATCTTAGTATATTTTTCGTTGTCAATTAAATTGATTATTGCAAATTTTTAAATAATTATTCCCACTAAAAAGGACATTATACGTTGATATTTGCAGGCAAATTATCCGGTAATTGTGAATATTCTGACGGAAGTCGTTCCGAATAACGGCCAAAAAGCAGGTAAATAAGTGCCGATGGGAGCTGCGTTGTTAAACCTGCCTGCAGGTGAAGTGGAACTTTTTTCTCACTCGATTTATCAAGCTCAATTTTTCCATCCGTATATTTTCGCGGGGATAACATGATAGAGCTGCACAAATTTGGGCATTCGTTTTCACAGATGGTGACACGAGGTACGGCATTAGAGCGGTCACCAAAAATGAACTGTAATAGTTTGTATTGTTGCCAATAATATATAACATGCTGGCCCTCATTCATTAACTCTACTCTAAAACCGTAACTCTCCAATTCGCGTTGCAGAATCTTTGCGTCGGTAGAGATCTGGTCCCATTCTTCCTTGCGCTTGTTGCCGGCACGGTCATAGTATAGTTTTATGGTTTTATTCTTTGCATCGGTACCGAAAAAATCATTGAACTCCCGGGCAAGATCAGACTGATCGTGTGGAGCATAGCAAGTGAATTCCTTTATGACGCGTGCATCTTCCGGACTGTGCTCCTGAGCTACAACCAGCGAAGAGAAGTTGCCCGGATCGTACCCGAGTAGCAACTCTTCACGGGGATTATAGTACCTGAGATAGAAAGCTGTTAACCGAAAGTGCTCTTTCAAATCCATCCGCAAAATGGATTCATATTTGTAGCTATCGGAAAATTGATGTTTTGACGGAACGTAATTTACGAAAAACCGGTCCACTACCGCCTTTTTCCGTATCGCACAAATGGCTACTAGGAACTCATCCATACTGAGAGATTCCATTTGCGTTTTAAAGTATTTAGGACCAAGGATATCTTTATTCGCAAAGCTGGAAGCGCGCATGTAGTAAGTTGCATTTCTGCGCATGTCGTTTAACCTTGGTTTCCAAAGATTTAAAATTCTTTTTTGTTTTTCAATATAGATCCTTATCGCCTCCAAAGCGATTGGATTTTTCTCTTCACGTGATTTATCCTCTGTCTCATAGATTCGAAACGTTGCCTGATTCACATGAAGCCCGGCAGTGACAATTTCGTTGATAAGCGACATGTTTACCTGTTTCTCATATTCCTCGAACCAGTTATCCTCACCCATGTCGACACGGGCTGTATCTGAAACTCCGGTCACACCCTGGTAATAAGGACTCATCCGAATATTTGCGGGAGATCCGCGGAGAGCTGGGAAAAGTCGTGTTTTAATTTTCTCACCTTTCTGGTGCTTCATCTCTTCAATGAACGCATGTACTCCTGACTGGCCTGCGACTGATTCTGGCTGATCAGACGATACAAGTTGTAAGTGGTGTCCGTTTCGTAATAATATTGAGTGCTTTGGATAAGCAATCGGCCTGCGGGGACGTTTGAAGTGAGAGGGTATTTTACCGGCTCCAACAATGTAGTCTTTCCCTTCCTCTAAAATAGTGCGTCGACCATCCATAATTGGTCGGGAAAAGTACCCTTGTATGTTTGGCCAGACATTCGTAAAAAGAGCGGCATATGTTTTATGAACAAGAAAAGAAACCTCTCCGGGCATTGAATCTGAGACCCGGATGAGACGGGGACCAAAAATTCCTTCTGTTTTACCGGTTGCACGACCTAACTCGGCGATTAGAACATTTGAATCCACGATTGTGGCCCGAAGTTGGATCATGTTCATGTAATGACTTTCGAGCCTGGTAGCACGATCTTCAATTATATGATTATCATTCGTTATCATCAGTCAATTCTTCTTCGATAATTTCTACATTCTCAATGTCCGCATCAGCTAACAGCCGCTTTTTCTCTTTCCTGTCGACCGGTAACGAATCGATAAGATTGAGATAGAACCCTTCGTTGTTTTTCTTGGCTATCTCCTTGAGTGATTCTTTTGCAAAACCCATTTGTTCGGCAGTGATCTCGGGCGATATAATGAACACAGGAGCCCAATCGGACTCACGGGCCGTAGCTTCCGAGGCAGCTATCCTGCAATCACGTGCGGCATCATAACAGGCCTTGGCCGTGCGCAGATCATCGTTGGATATGGCGAGCTTTGCCAGATCCTGGTACTTGTCTGCAAAATCGTTTTCCCATACTTTTACAGCAACATTGTTGTCAATATTGAAGTAGTTGAGTGCAGCGTATATGCGCGATTTACATGTACGGACCGGCACGTCGATTTTTTGTTCCGCAAGAATCCGGATGCGTAGTTTTTTTGCAGCCCTGGAAATGTTCCGTTCGCACTCATATATCTCGGCTGCATACTGTATCTGTTTGATAAACAGTTGTACTTCTTCGGGGATGCCCTTGCTTTCTCCGGTCTGGAGGAAGTGGTGTACAATGTCCGGGTGAAGTTTATCGAGCGTTTCGAGATAGTTCATACGAAGTGTTTTTTATTTATACTCCAAACAGATCTTTTTTAAGATCTTTCATTTTTCGTTCTTTAGAGCGTTCGGCCAGAGTAGTAATGGCGTCAATATCCCCCCGTTCTGCCAACTTGGTAAGTTCAACGTCGATATTATACTCCCCAATGGCACGTCCGTTGTCGTAGGCGACACGAAGCTCATCGCCCGGAATAGATAACCGGACAATGAGTTCAGTGCGTTTTCGGCCATGTAAACCGAGTAAATCGGCTATTCGTTCAGGATCATAGCCGAATGCACCGAAGGTCCTAATTTTCGGGATGTAGATATCAGTTTCGAAACTCATTATTCTGCCGGGATATGTTTTACTTCCAAATTCGGGAACATCGTTTTAAAACGCTCAACAACCACATCGCAATAACGGGGATCAATTTCTAAACCGTAACAAATTCGATCGGTCTGCTGAGCGGCCATCAAAGTGGATCCAGATCCCAGGAAGAAGTCAACTATAATACCACGTGGTGGACAGCTGTTACGGAGCGGGTAAGCCATGAGTGCTACCGGTTTCATGGTCGGATGGGCACCGTTGCGCTTTGGCTTTTCATAGTTCCAGATGGTGGCCTGCTTACGATCAGATAGCCAGGTATGTGCGGCTCCAGGTTTCCATCCATACAGAATAGGTTCATGCTGCCACTGATAGTCCTGACGGCCCATTGTGAACTGGTTCTTGACCCAGATTAAGCATTGTGCAAATTTGAAACCGGCCTGCTTAAAGCCAATACGGAAGTTGGCTCCTTCTCCATCGGCATGAAACACGTAAATTGGAGCACCTTCTTTCATCACGGTGAACATTGAAGTGAATGACTGCCGGATGAACATAAGGAAATCATCGTTGCTCATTTCATCGTTACGAATGATCAACTCATCTTCGGTGCTACCTGTATAGGCGACATTGTAGGGAGGATCTGTTACACAGCAGTCGGCTAACCGGCCATTCATCAAACGCATTACGTCAAGACTCTGCAGACAGTCACCACATAACAACCTGTGATCTCCGAGAATATAAAGATCTCCAGGGCGGGTGACCGGTTCTTTTGTTGATATTTCTTCTAGTTGCCGTAGCAACTCTTCTGAGTCTTCGTTAATTTCATTCTCATCCACTGATTGCAGCACAGAGTCGAATGTGGGAGACTGCAAAGCGATTGGCTTGAAATCAAGATTAAACCGCTCCAAGGTATCCGTATCGATCTTATATTTTTCGAAGAGCAAGGTATCCGGGTTCTTTTTCCCGAACTCCGAGTTGTAGGCTGCAATCTCTTCTACAGCTTCCTTCTTATCGGCCGCATAGATTGGTTCATAAGGAATATCCGGTATCTCAAATCCGGCCTTCCGTAGTGCGATGAGTGCTTTGCGACGTTGGTGCGCATCAATGATCCACAGTTTTCCGGACGGATCCTGCCAGGCTTTGAACGCGTATTTAAATCCCCGGGTGATGATGAGCATCTGAAGTTTTGCCAGTTTGTCCGGATCGGATATTTTAAAATCCTCCTGTAGCTCGTTAAAGCTGTCGAGTGGTGCCGTTGGGAGTTTTCCCAGGTTATATATTTCAATTGTTTTCATTTGCAATAATATCTTCGAATATCGTATGTCGTTCCTGGTGTTTTTTTAAATTCTGCCTGTCTGATGTTCGCTTATCTTCCCGGCCAGTGTTCCTGATGTATGATGTGTACCTCTTAATGTTGTGAGCACAATTGGCGTACTCTCTCAAAAACTTTTCAGGGTTACGCCGTTTGAGTTCTTGCAATGCGAAACGCTCGGACATGTGAACGATAAGAGGATGCTTGTATCGCCACTTGCCCGAGTCGTTAAATTGCTGTAGCTCGCTGAATGCCTGCAAATTGCGGATACGGAGCTCAGCCATTCGCATTACGTCTTTAGCGGTTGGTTTGTTATCGAGTACCTTATCAAGTGTCAACATCTCGTAATACGTGTTGACTCTGTCGTTATAAATTATGGTGGCTATTTGGATGTTTTTGTCTTCGAGGTTTTTCCAGTTGATGTTTGGGTACTCGTCTTCTTTTTGCCGTTTGTCGCTTTTGGTGCCGGAGCTTTTTTTACTACCTGTTTCTCCGGTTCCGGTTCGCTTTTTTTTTCTTCCTCGAGTTCTGTTTTAAGCGTTTCTACGGTTTCTTCCAATTGAGAAACTTGGTCCTCAAGATCTTCTTTTTCGGCTATAGCTTCATCTCTCTCGAATTCGGCATCATCAAGCTGTTCCTGAAGTTCGGAGTTTTGAGTTTCAGGTTCGGGTTTACCTTCAGCTGCTTTCTTTTCGGACTCCGCTTTTTTTGCATCTTCACTGGCCAGACGTTCCTGTTCTATCTTTTCGGCCGTTTCTTTCTCAATTCGCTCCTGTTCCGCTTTTTCTGCAGCTTCTCTGGCCTGGCGTTCTTGTTCCGCTTTTTCGGATTTCAAAACAGCGCTACGTCGATTGTTACGGATTTCCTCCGGAGAAGTTAGATCCAGCAATGCTGAAAGAATATATTCCGCGTGACGGGTTGGCGCATGTTGAAAAGTTGGAAGTTGATCGTTGCGAGGATCCAGTTTTTTCAGAAGTTCCAAGTCGGTCGCGGCATAATTGGATGCATGAAGATCCCGCAGGTGTTTGCTTTTTTCTTTGAAATTCATAATCAATCAACTGTTTTTGAAATGTTGAGATAATATTCTTCCCCGGAAACGAAAAAATCGACAGCGGGAGTTTCATAACTGACTGACAAATACAGTAATCCCGAAGGTGTATATTTCGAAAAGGATCTGTTCTCTTCAGAACCAGATGTTACAGCAGACAACGTTATATTTTTCTGTTGACATTCAGGATGATCTTCAACGTTATCACACTTGAATTTTGCTATTATTCTTGACATATCTTAGTTTTTAAGAAGTAGTTGAAGCTGCCGGATCAATTCAGTGATCCGGCAGCTGTTCAACTACACGGTTTGAACACGAGAAACTTCAACAAGAGTAGATGAATCGAGGACATAGAACACGATTTGAGACCCTGATTTCGCCGTCCATGTGGCGCCATTTTTAAGGATGAATCCCGCCGATTCAGCAATTGTTGCCGACTTGGCAGTCCCTTCACCCAGCAGGGTGATGTATCTGCCCTCGTCATTGGCAGACAGTCCTGTTAATGTAGCAATTGCATAAGTAGCTGCAGATCCGTCAGGGATTCTATATGTGCTCACACCCGGTTGAATTGTCAGCACCGTTGTATCTGCAGCGTGCAATGCAGGCTCGGTACCGGACAGATCACCCGTGTATTTTTTGTATTGTTGAATTGTCTTGTTTTCAAATGTGAATGTGACGGATCGACTTTCCTTATCGTTCTTTTTGTTGTACGATTTTAAAACCATTGGTTTACAAGCAGTACCGAGCATATATATTGTGTCGCTTCCGCATTCCTTGAAAAATACGATGAATTTGCTACCGGCATATTGTTCTATAAAATTGAGGAGCTGATCACGCACACCGCCCATGATGATTGAAAGTGTATTGGTTCCGGTTACGGTTAGATCACCTTTCTCACCCGTGGAGACCACCGTTGGAATGTCATGCGCTTCCATATATATCGGTTTCTCTCCCGGTTTTAATGGAACGGCACCTACCTCCCGCGATGCATTTGGTTTTGGAAAAGGTTTGGTATCATCAATCTGCTTGTAATGGATAAGCCAAATCTTGTATGCCAGGGCCTCCCCGGAGACTTCACTATCTCCCACATCTTCTATGTTACCGATCGCCAGCATTGAGGCCATTGTTGTTCCGCCAAATACGGATACAGCCTCAGTGGAATGATCGGTCTCCGTAAATGCCACAACAGTAGCCGGAATAGCTACGATGAGCATTAGAAAGAGAAAGAACCGCAGCTGCGTTTGCATTATTGCCTTGCGCACCTTTTTTCGTGAATATTTTAACTGCTTTGAATTCATTTTGTGTAAATTATGAGTTGAATGATTTATTTCAGAGAAAAGAAATGATCTGGAGGTGATCTTTATATCACCTCCGGATCCAATGACTTACTTACGCCCGCCAATAATGTTTGGTTGAGCATCCGTGTTGATGGTACGGACACCATCTACACGACGTTCCAACTCCATGAACGTATTGTCGGCCTTGAGTGTAACCATGATGTAGTCGCCTACTGCAGTAGGTTCGAAGTCTTCGGTAATTCCCGCAAACTTTACAGCCTTTGTGATCGAAGTGGGGAATGTTGCATCTCCAATTTCAATGACATAAACAACACCCTTCTTGGCACCGGTGATATCGGTAAGCGCTTTAGCAGCGGTATTGGTACCAGTTACGAACCAGTAGTTCTTGGTGGCATCGGCCGTGGTAGCATCGGCTGCCAGTTCTGTTGCGGGACGGTTCATGAAGATCTGCTGCATGGAGTATTTGTTAGCTATGAGAGCTGCGAGAGTACTGAATGATTTTCCAACGATGAAGCCGGAGAAACCTTCTTTCCAGGTGCTCCACACGTGCATGAGTTCCATTGCACGATCGAAGTCAACCTTAAGCATTTCACCCGGGACAAACTCAATTGCCTGCAGGTTACCGTGCTCCTGGATAAACATCAGCTTGAGATCTCCCAGGTTTGGCACCCATTTGATTTTAACACCAAAATCGGGAACCACGAACTTGTAACTCTCGGGACCGGTAAAATCAGTGTCCTTGCCAAACTTGGCACGGATGTTTTTAATCCACCACGACTGGTGACGTTTGTTCAGGTAGATGAACTTGTTTTCCAGGTTTTCATCTTCGTCGAGTACGGCAATCACGTCTTCAATGAATGCATTGACAGCGTCGAGCATGGTTGCATCGGTGTAGCTGTTGTATGCATCATCCGAATGCGGCAGCAACTTGTTTTCGTGAATGTAACGCTGCAGTGTATAGAGAAGACCGGTACCCGCATTCAGGTAAGAACCGGCGACTCCTGTTTCAGGCTTCACGTAGCAACCACGGATAACGCGCGTGTTCTGTTCGTTGACCAGAACCTTGTACATGTTGAGCAGCTGCCATTCTATCATGGACCATTTCATTGGATCGGATCCTTCGCTGTTGAGATAACCGATGTACTGGTGTTCGATCTCTTTCATCGGACCAAACTCAGTCTTGAACATGGCGTCATCCACATAAGCCATTTCCGGCTGCAGCTTCATGCCTCCCTTGAATACGTAACCTTTCTGGTACGCCTGAGACAGCTCATCGAAATAAGCAATCGTCATCAGTTCCCGGTCCTGTACACCATAACGGCGGGGGAACAGATCGTAAACGGTAGGAATTGCGAGGATACGGGCAATTAATGCATCCTGGCGAAGTACCACATACTGATCACCAAGGCCGGCTCCTGCCAACTCCGTGGTATCGTTGGTGAAAGATGCGGCATCTTTCCCAAGCTGATCGAGCATGTTGTTTTCTTTCAGATAGCGATACCTGGCGGCTATAGAATGTCCATACTTGTAGGTAGCTGATTGGAAAGCCACAAAGTCTTCATTGGATGGATCCGACAATTTTGCCTCATTGGTGTTTCGGGCGATCTTATTCCAGCGATTGTTCATGGCGAACAGATCATGTTCGATGCCGAACAGGTGCTTGTCGGTATGTCCGGGGCCAACGGCTACCAGTTTCCGGGTTACAGTTTGTGCCACATCGGGTGTTGCATTTTTTGCCATTTTTTCGATCTTCTCTTTTAGTTCCTTGTTCTGGTTGGTAACATTGTCGAGTTTCGTCACGATTGACTGAACACCCGCTTCGAGAGATGCGGGTTTCTTAGAATCGTCAGTTCCGTCAGAGTTTTCGGGGGATCCCTCCCCTCCGGTACCGGTTGCCGCATTGATGATTGCCAGGGCAGCATCCCTGTCGGCCTTGTTTGATGCCGAGGTATCATTCTCTGCCATTGCATCAGAAATGGTTACGCCGAATTTCTCTTTGAACGCGGCGTCGATTTTTCCCCATTCTTCCTCGGTAAGTTCGTTTTTTGATGCTTTCTCAACGAAACCGAGTGATTGGAGGACTTGCATGAATTTTTTCTTGAACATGTTGTTTGGGAAATTTAGAGGGTTTGAAATATATGAAGTGCCTGTTTTCGGGATGTTTTTTTAGAATTCCACGAGAGAGCCGCGTCATAAGCACGTTGTAACGCTGCAGAAAATGGCTCGACTATATCAATGAGTCCGTTTTCAATTGATTTTCCTGCATAGTAGGTTTCACCATGGAGTACGGGATGATCTTCCGGAAGCTTGGCTATTTTATCACGCATGAGCTGTACATCGCTGACAAACTTATCGCGAAGCGGATCCAGTTCCTCGAGAATATATTGTTGTGGTTTTCCGTCGAGAAGATCGTTGTACTTCTTGTTTTTACGATCGGAATTTGTTGCATACTCTTCGATGAACTTCATGCCCCATTTTTCGAACATGGGCTGGATGTCCATAAACGAAGTCATCGTTCCGATGCAACCCACTACATCGAATGGGGTAGCTGCTGATATGTAATCAGTTTGAGAAGCAATGTAATATGCAGCGGATCCACATACTCGCTCGATGAATGCATGCATCGGCTTGTTGATTGACCGCATAGTTTCTGCAAGCTGATCGAGGTACCAGGCTTCTCCACCACCCGACGATATGTGCAGGAAGTGACCGGATATATTTTCGTTGGTATCTGCAGTGAGCAAGTCTTTCTGAAGCTGCTTGGTAGACATGCGCCAGGAACTGCCTGCTGTGATGGTGCCTGCAATTCGATAATAAGCGAGTGTGTTAATGTCAAGTTCAGAAGAGGAGTAATCGTCTGTAAGTTTGATTCCGTTTACCGGGCTCAACTTATCCAGTTCTTTCCTGGTGAAATCGGCATACGATTCGTCGGTTATATCTCTTTTTGCCAGAAAATACGGAAGAATGGACGCCAGCTCGGCAATATATTCATTCCTGGTGATGAATAATCTTGAGTCGGCAGCGGTTAAGATCCGGATTAATGAGGAGAGTGAATTCATTTATCTGCTTATTTTCCACGAAAATAGGCAGATTGAGATGGCTGATAAAGGACGTGTTTAAAGCTATACCAGAAAAAAATAAAAACAATATCGGCTATAAATGTGCCGGTTGCTTGTGTTCTATTTTCAAAATATCCGTATTAAGGTTGGGAGTATAGGTAAGTCTGGCCGGATAATCCAGGCTCCCGATAACAAAAGGTTGATCGGTATTTACCTTGAACTGCAGTATCACGGATCGTTTGATTTTTAACCTGGCCGCATCAACAGGCTGTAATTTATCTATGTAAAGTGTTTCTGCATAACTTTTAATCAATGATGCCTTGCTGTCCGTTATGGACGGAGTGATATCCAAATCCGAAGCATGAGCAACGATCGGATTCTCTCCCGGTTTAGCAATAACTAAGCCTTCATTGGTGATTGAATCTACCTGATCTCTTAGGTAGATCTGGATGGTGTTGCAAAATTCATTTGTCATTACTTTTGTATTTTATTGATAATCAATCATTACGCATTTTTTCTCATTTATTTCTCACTATTCCCTTTTACAGGACAAAACAGGCGTGTTGAGCGGACAAATTTTTTAGTTAAATATTATGAATTTAATCGTATGCTTTTTCGTATTTTCTTTTCTTGATTTTTCTTCTGATCTTGGCTCTCCATCTGTAATAACTTTTTACGAGAGCATCTTCAGTAATGGCATTGATGTTGTATTTTCGCATGAAAAGAAATACAGACTCATTGATGGGTTGACCAAATTCGTGGACCTGCTCGTCAATGAAATCATGCATTTGCGCCCAGAATAACCTGTTCAGTTTTTTTTCAATAACATCCTGTCCGGATTTACAGATATAATTGTACGTTGAAGGATCCTTACCCCGTGAACGATGGGGTAGGGCAATTTCCAAATTACCTGAATCGAAAGAGACATCTTCTGGACGTTTACTCATCAAGTTATAAACCACATGATACATGTAATCTGAATCCGGGAATTGTATATATGACTCTCCTTCAACAAAAAATTTGCTTTTCGCATATTCGGCAAGGTAATTTTTTACCTGAATCAATACTGTTACCATAGTATTTTCATTAAAATGATTATCAAAAAAAATCATACTTTTATAATGCATTGATATTCTGCACTATACTAAAAAATAAATTTCTCTACCCATATTTTCGTGTTTTTTTACTCCGAGCCTTATTTTTTTCGACCAACAGACCTACAGACCTACAAGCCCACAGAAATCAGGGTAAAATTTGTTGTTAAGTTACTTATAATTAATTTAATACGCAAATGTTTAATGTTAAAAAACATTGTAGTTCTTGTAGGTCTTCCAGTAGGTTTGTAGGTCACACTGTAGGTCCATGATCTTCTGACTGAAAAAATAATGAGAAAGGAAAAAAAAAATTAAGCGACCTACAGCGACCTACAAAAAACAACAGCTAAACAACAGCGACCTACGGAACAACAATATAAATAAATAATATATAATATTGATAATTAAATAGTTATAAATCAATGTCTATGAAAAGTTTTTATTTTGTAGGTCTGTAGGTCTGTAGGTCTGTTTTCTTTAAAAGTTTTCAATCCGTTTTTTTATACTTAATTCTTTTTTTAAATAAGGGGGGAATGGGGGGGGCTGAATGGTTCCAGACCTTTTATATTTACCCCTAAATCCCCTAAAGGGGACTCCAAAAGGTGTTGGTCTGCTCGTATTCGATTTGCGCTCCGGGCTAACGCCCCATCGCGCCTTAATCGAACACGGCATCCTGCACACAGTTTAAACGGCGCATGGCGCCGGATTTTGTTTATAGGGTAGCAGATTGAGCCTCTCTCCCCGCACTAACCGCTTTTCTCTCTCCACAAGAGAGAGAAAAGCGGTCGAACGTATATGAAAAAGCCGCCGGGACTGCTTGATACCGGCGGCTGGAACATAAAGAGCGCGCGTGCTTTTTACAGAAGCTTTGAAACTGTGTGAGAGGGCTATTTATCCGGGCTATGGGTATTGATTGCCTGAATACTTGATTCTGCTGGAGTTAAGTTTTGAGTTAATTTGAAAAAACAGCTTAAAAAATTTTTCTCTGCAAGATACGGCGGTATGGCAATAGCTCTGCCTGGAGAGTAATGCTGAAACCCTGGCATTAATTCACATTGCTCTTTAAACAACATTTTCTTATCGATGCAATGTTTTTCTTCTCCTTTCCTTCTATGCGTTGACGGAAAGAACCGGCTTACTGTTAATACATAGGTTTTCATTTCTTGATTGATTTTACAAGTGTTATGGTTCTGTTATCTATGCGTTGTTTAGACATAGTGCTCAAGTTCTTTCTTGCCCGGATGCAGCCTTCCTTAATTGCTTCGACCTGATCGAGACACTCTGACGGTGAAAAATAAGAGATAGTTAAAATTCCAGTTCTTCATCCTGATCCGGTACCGATTGTCCGTCGGTACCTGCCGGATTGCGTTCATAATCTACATTGAGAAGTTCCTGCAGAATGTCGTAATTGAGTACCACGGAGGTTGTGGTCGATTGCTTTTTCTGCATGATACGCTTTGTTGAATTTCCGGTGTCAACCAGATCACCGTCTTCTGTTCTGAAAGGAGCGTCCTTGTAGGTTTCCACCACTTCCTCCCATTCGAATCGTGTTGACCGGGTACGGCCGATGTAGGCCTCGTGTGATTGCATGTAAGACATGAGCGACTGCATTGACAGTGCTTCCTTGCCAATACAGCGCAGGTATTCGTAATGAATGCTCGATATATTGAGGTGAAGTATTCGCATGTAGGATGGATCGAGCACTTTGAGGTATGTTTCCCGGCCTTGTTTTTGTAGAGTGATCTTTCCTGGTGCATGTATCTTGAAGTCGCGACCTTCCTTGATGTTCCCTCTATCGATAAGTGTGTTGATGGTTGTGAAGAATCCGTGCATGCGGTTACTGGTCGATATGCTTTCTACCTGCCGCAATACCTTTTCTGAAGCTATATCGAAAAACTCGTCGTATGTAAACGGCAGCTTCAGTTCCGTATGCGACTCGATGATTTTACAAGTTGCCAGGAACATGGATGACGTGTTGAGTATTCTGCTCAAACCATCCGTGTTTGTGATTGATCCTCGAATGTTTTCTTTGAGTTCCTTGTAGACTTCACGTTGGATTCGAGGATATTTTTCCCTGACAATTCCACGCAATTTCAGCACTTGGAGCAAAATGTCGTGTAAACCTTCTTTTTCCATATTTTTGAGTTTTCTAAAAATTTCATCTTCCTTTTCTGTCCTGTCGTCCTTTTTTGGCACATCGCAAATGATGCACCGGTTTGAAAGCGAGTTGTCGTCGCGCTGCGGAGATTCCTGTCCCATGATGATGAGCGGCGCGTTGACTTCGGACGAGTCTATTTCCTTGCTGGCCGCATCTTTTCGTTTCTGTTTTCCCTCACCGGCATAGACGGCACTTTTAAGGCCCTGGAACTTGACATCGTCGATTTGCTGATCGTTGTACTCTTCGAGCATGAGCGGGATATTCCGGTATTTCTCCATGAGCGTGAACAGGGCCGCAGCGGTACCTGAGTTAAGATCAAAAACCGGAGCCTCGCGCGGCATGAAGAGCGCCCGGATGGAATAGGCAATTTCGGATTTTCCGGAGCCGGTTGGCCCGATGAAAAACAGGGCCGTGAAAATTCGGTCCACATCGAAGATATCGCTTCGGAAAAGGCACATAAACGCATAAAGAATTGCCCATTTTCCGTTATGGTTGTACTTGTAAACCTCGTTCATGAGAGCAGACCATTCGTTGAAGTCAGTCGAGTTTTTCTGTTTCCTGTACATCATGAATCGGTCTAGAAAATACTTGTCCGAATCCCGTCGCTCCGAGGCGTAGATCTTTGAAAATGCAGGGATGTAGTAGTTGAAACCGTTATGTTCTACCAGGCCGAGCTCATCTACCTGATCGATCTTGTATTCTCCCTTGACTTCGTGATATATGGCGTTGGAAAATGCGAAGAAGCCTTCATCGTAATAGCCGTACATCCGCAGTTCGGTACACTTACGGAATTTGCCCTCCCACGATTCGCGGATTGTATTCAGTATCTGTTGAGTTCCATTGCTGAAGTTGATATCTCCTTCATCCCACAGACGTTGAGCAAACGACTGTGCTGTTATCATGTCCTTGGATATCCACTCCATGTATAGCGGGTAAGGAATCCTACGTTGCGTGAGTTCCACGATGCGCTTGTTATCTGCAGACTCTTTGCTGTATATGTGCAGCAACGGTTCGATGTAGAAATTTCCGACCCGGATGAAACTGCCTTTCTGTTGAAATACATAGGCTACCTTGCGGTTGTTTTTGTCGAGCATCGGGAAAAATCCGTAAGTGCGGTACATGGCGCGAAGATCGTCGTCTTCTTCCACATAATCAGGTACCGACATGAGGTTGAAGTGAATATATTCGGAATCTTCGTCTCCAAGGCCGTCGTTGCGAAATTGTGTTTCCGATTTTCTTAGATCGAGGTGATGCTTAACGATTTCTTCGAGTGCGGTCTTGGCTATTCCCAGCTGAGCCGCATAGTCTTTCATTTTGAGTGTGCGGGTTGTGGCTGGAGCGTAGGATATTAACTCCGCACAACGTTCAACGGCCCGTTGCTGTATGTATTCCGTGTCGTGCCGAAAGCGTGAGTACAAGCCGATGTAATATTCGGTGAACCCGAATTTTTCTTCTCTCTCTATTTTTTTACGCGATCCGGACTCTTCTTCTTCGAACCTGTTTTTTGTTTCGGTGATGGTGACTGTGAATCCTGATTTGGACAGGTTTTTAAGAACAGATATACCGAGAGGTTCGTCGAGATCGTCGTTTATATTGAATGTGTCGCGGCACTTGATTACATAAGCCACGCTCCGGAGTTCCTGGATTTCATTGATATCCGGTTCGCCGGTAATATAGACAGTTGGCGCCGCTCCCCAATCCTGTGCATAGATATCCTGATTGAATGTTACGGTGAGTTCTTTTTTACCCTGTCCCAGGAATGACTGGGCATCTTCAATGCCATGAATTGTGCATTTATCAGTTTCGGCATCGGCAATTTTGACCGGTGGGGTTGTTGGAATTAATTTTGAAACGAGGTTTGTGAGAATCGTATCATCAACCTTATAGAGGGTTGACAGGTTTTGAATATAGTTGCTTTGTGCCAGTTTATCGGGAACGTTAGCGATAGTTTTAGCAACAAGCTCGAGTACTTCTGTTTTGCGAATAGGATCGGATAACTCTTCTTTGTGAGCCTTGTAGATGAAGGTAATGAAATCGACCTCGTTTTTCTTGAGCCATTTTTTCAGCTTTGTTTCACCCATCTTCCTGGCGAAGCTGTCGGGATCTTCTCCGTCAGGAAGAATGGCTGCCCTGACATTGATGCCGGCCTGAAGCAATATGTCGATGCTTCTTATTGATGCTTTCATTCCGGCAGCATCGCCGTCGTAAATAACCGTTACGTTTTTCGTGAATTTCCGGAGCATCTTTGCCTGTGCCCGGGTGAAAGCGGTGCCGGATCCACATACTGTATTTGGCAGGCCTGCAGCAGCGAATGAAAGCACATCGAACTGACCTTCCACGAAGTAGCACTTATCTCGCTGAGCAATGGCCTGACGGGCCTGAAGAAGTCCAAAAAGGGTGTTTGATTTTGCAAAGAGTTCAGTGTCGGGAGAATTGAGGTATTTTGGGGATCTCTCATCCGTTTCCACGGCTCTCCCGGTAAACCCGATAATCTTTCCGGATAGATTATAAAATGGGAACGTTATGCGGTTGATGAATCGATCGTATGTCTTGTTATCCTTTTCACTCGTCGAGACCAGACCTGTTTCTATGAGCACCGTCGTGGAGTATCCCTTTTGCAGAGCCGTGTCACGCAACAAGGTGAAACTCTTTTTTGCAAACCCGGTACCGTATAGTTTTATTATTTCATCAGGTATATTGCGTGTGGCCAGGTATTCCTGTGCCTCTTTTTGTTGCAATCCGGAAATGAAATGTTCCTGAGCAAAATCAAGTGCTATATAGAGTGATTCGCGGTGTTGGTATTGCTCGCGCTCTTCATCGGTAAGCTCCCGTTCCGGGACGGTTATGTGGTATTTATCGGCTACTGTTTTTACGGCTTCGGGGAATGACATGTTTTCGTGTTCCATGACGAAGTTGATGGCATTCCCTCCTTTGCCGCACCCGAAGCATTTCCAAATATTTTTTGCCCGGCTGACGACAAGGCTGGCGTCCCTGTCTTCGTGAAACGGGCAGATGCATTTGAAATTAGCTCCGGACTGATGGAGTGAAACGTAACCGGATACGACATCTGCGATATCGGCGGCCTGAAGAATGTTTTCGATAGTTTGTTGGGGGATCATTTGTTTTATCAGTTGTGAGTTGAAACTTTAAAGTTTTTCATGAGTAAATCTGAATAGTTTTTTGGGTCAATATTAACTATTTGTGATATCACAATGGCAAATTCATCTCCGTTGAATAATGCATTGTAATATCCATCTGGATCATATTTTTCTTTTACAGATTCAAGGGTTCTAAAGAAGCAATTATTGATATTTTTATCTTCAAGTCTTATTGTTAAATCAATTTCATATTTTAAATATTTTTGATTTAAATCACTTATGAATTTTTTGTGATCACTCGTGTAAAGCAATTCAGCAAATAATCTGCTGTTAAATTGCCAACAAAAAATGAATATTGTTGCTATTCTTAACTTATCTTCGACGCTGTAAATCTCTCGAGTTGTGTGGAAAATTATGTCTTCTATATTCATAATAAGGACTTTAATGAGTTTTAAGAAAATCAGATTTTTTTGGTTTAGGTTTTACCTCACATGTTTTCGAAAAGGTCTAGTTGTCTCGCATCGAATGCGGCCTGGCTGTCAATCTTGAGATGTTTCCTGATCGCCTTGTACTCATGTTCAGAAACTTGCACTTCACCCCGGTAAAGCGCCCAGAATCGCATCTGTGTTATGCCGACGGCCAGGTAAAATTCTCGCGTTGGTGTGAAGTATTCCGGGTTGCCAAATTTGGCACGCAACAACTCCAACACTAGATTATTGCGCACAGCTTTACGGACCGGAATTCGTGACCGGTGTACGTATAGTTTAACAGCCAATTCGGACCGTCCAATTTGAGATCCGATAGCATCGAAAGAAAGTTTGCCGATGTTTTTTTTGACAAATTCCTTTTCTTCAATTGTCCAGCGGGTATTGTTCATTTTAGACATGTTAATTGTGTAAATTCTTTGTTGAATATCATGAATCCGGGAAAATCATAGATATAACAGCATGCGACTTTTATGAACAGATCTCGATTTTCCTCAGATACTTTTTTTTCGATACTAAACGTATCTCCTTCTTTCATCTTAGCAAGCCGTTTGTAAACTCGAAATGCAAAGGCGTAGAATTGTTGTTTTCCCATTTCATTTATAAGCGGGAGGATATCGGCAGGTTGATTGATACGATGAGAGGAGAAGTCCATATTGAGTTTGTATTTATGGGTTTGTCCCATTTAACCAGGTTACTCTTACTGCCTTATGATTCACAATTGCATTCATGCCAATTTTTAAGAATGGCATGTTGTATTGTTTTTTTATTGTCTCAAACGAGTATTGTTCAGCTGTCAGTCCCGAAATCTCTTTGTTTAGCCAATAACGAACCCAATTGTGGGCGTTTGACTTCATAATGTTGAAGATGATTTGTTCTATATTCATAATTTTAAAAATTAAGTCACGTTTTAAATTGTTATCAATTAAATGTCTCTATCCCTTTTTCAAGCAACCATTCCATCGCAGGTGGTGTTACCGCATTACCGAGTTGTCTCACTTTGTCTTTTCCCGAACCAAGAACTATGTAATCTTCATCAAATGCCATTGCCCGTTGGACTTCACGTGGTTGTATCATCCTGTATGTGCAATCTTCAAGTTTGACATTTTCAGGATAACTCAAAACAAGGGCAACCCGGTCACGTGTTGACATGGTTCCGACAGGATCTCCCATCCCGGATGATTGCGCTTTTCCATAGTAATAGGAAAAGAAAGCATTCACAGCCTCCGTTGATAATATGCCATGAGAGACTTTGGTTGTTAGTGTACTCATAGCCTGATCAATCTCTCTGGATTTGGATTTTCCTTTGTTTTCCACCATGAATGGAATGCCAACTATTCCGTGATGATTACCCCCAGCCAGTACCGTGGAGACGAATTCATTAAGTGATCTACTTTTCCCATTTTTGTTTTGTTCATCGATCATAGTCGGCATACCGACTACTCCGAAATTATTCTGTGTGGTCATCGTAAACTGAGCCGAAGAGAGCGGAACAATATCTCCTCCGTAACTTCCCTTTGTTACAAGTGCGGCAACCTGGCGTATAGCTTGTGTAAACATTTTATCTTGAATACCGGATGATCGTTCCAGATTGCTGGAATGGTCTGTGTAGATTATAAAAGATGAATCCTTTTGTTTCTGAAGACCATACTTTATTCGTTCGATTGTGTTTGGGGATAGAGGTTTTGACCTGTCACCAATTCGGACAGAAGGGATGGACCAGTCTATGATATTAAACGCGGCATAGTAGTAAGGTTCTACAATAGCTCCACATTGGACACACCGGTAATCGTATTGCTGCTTGTATTTTCCGAATTTCTTCCGGGGATTCCTCCAGCTCTGAATCGATTCTACCTCCTTAGAGCAATGCGAACAAAAGCTCTTTGGGCGAAAATCCAAATCGGGTGCCGGGTTCCCTTTTTTCCAGAATACAACGTACATTCGGTCCCGGCTCTGCGGTGTTGGAAGAGCATGCATTGAATTAAGGTATACGCATTTGTGCGTATATCCAAGATTATGCATCGCATGTAGCCAGGCATCCCACATGATCCAGACTCTTGCTTCCACAACATTCTCAACAATAATAAGATTATAGTTGTGAACTTCGGCGAATCGCGGAACGTCCCACATGGTTGCCCTGGAACGAATGGCCGAAGGATCTATTGTCAGGTCTCCAAATAGATTTTTTGTTACCTGTAATTTACGGCTGACTCCTTTCGCACAGGTATGATTTGTACACTCAGGTGATGCCAACATAATGTCGGTGCTCTGATAACGGCGTGGATCGGAAGTAGAGATATCAACACAATCGTGATCCGTATCCGGGAAATTGGTATTGTGAGTTTCAACGGCAAGAGACCAATGATTCATAGCCAGTTTTATTTCCAATCCTCCACCCATCTTCTGAGACAATCGACGTGCACCCTGGGATGATCCTCCGGCTCCACAGAATTGGTCTGTTACAGTTATGTAGCTCTTTTTTTTCATAATTATAGTGTTTTGAACTGTATCAAATCTATATTGGTCACTCGCATATCAGTAAAGTATCCCTATCTCCAGTTAGCATTATAAGGATGATTGCTAAAACGATTAGTGCAAGCATCAGAATTCCGTATATACCGACTTCTATCCAGTCGTCATCCATTTGATATTTCATTTTTCTCAAGAATATAAGCTATTAGTTCCGCCATAATATGTGTCTCGTAAAAACTCTTCCTGTGAAAAGTAATCGTGCTATCTTCAATGTTCACGGATTCTACTTCCGCAATACCTGAGTTTTCAATGATATCTGCATATGCAGGAATTAGTGGAATTGAGAAGGTAATAACTTGTTTACATTTATTGCGAGTCATGGTAGCAAACTCTTCTCCATAGATCACATGTACTAAGTGATCTCTAATTATTATTTGTGCTGTTTTCATGCCACATTGAATTGATAGTTATTTTCTCTTCTCCTGCCTGAACTTCTTCTAACTAATCTCGAAGAGGATGTTCTTACACGTGGTTGGTCTATATAGTTACCATAAGTACCTGACAGATAAATCATGAGTAATATAGCTGCTGCGATTTTTCTAGCCAAAGGTGATAATGCAAATGAAATTTGATACCTGGTGCAAAACCACCATGCTGATAGTTCTGTAGCTTTGGTACATTCTGTCTTGAGGTAAATATTTCTGAAATGGTTCTCAACAGTACGAACAGAAATGTACAAGTGAGTCGCAATTTCTTTCTTGCAAGCACCCCAGGCGGACAATTCCGCAACTTCGCGTTCTCTGTTAGTTAATTTTGCAGTCGGGTTCATAGGATTCGTCCCCCCAAATATCAGTTATACCGAAATCCGTGAATATTTTTTCGATCGCTGCAGCCTCCGAAACCTTTGGCTCTACAATGCCATTGAGCCGCTGCCACCATGCGGCCCTGGTTGTAAGTCCAAGCGCGCTCATTATTTGCTCCCTGACAACTGGAGCATCTATTTGGCGAACTTGTGAGTAACCTTTTTTGAATGAAAATTTTTGCATTTTTTTTTATTATTGTTGAAAATGACGTAAATATGTTATTTACAGCTGTTTTTAATCGATTTACATTTGTCTATAATTTATTTACAATGCAAATATAGAAACAATAGTTCATATTATGCAACAATAAAGTAAATAAAATGCATTTTATTTTCATTTTATTTATCAAGATATTGATTATTATTCAATTACTTAGAATTATGAGTAAAGAAACAAAAACAGTATATATGCCTCTTATTGATAATTTACGTAAAATTATGACAGATAGAGGAATAACTCAGGCAACTATAGCTGATTATGCCGGCATTGCCACATCTCAGTTTTCTAAAGTTATGAGTGGAAATGTTGGTTTAAGTATACCTCAAGTTGCAAATATTGCAACATCTCTAAAAATGAATATAATTGATGTTTTTACTTATCCTGAAGTATATGTTCCGTCTTCAAAACAAGAAAGAAAATTAGATGCCGTATTGCAAATAAGCCTTTCTGACACACAAAAAGACAAAGTTTTAGCTGCTATTTTTGATAATGACATCATCAAAATGTTAAATGAATAATAACTTAAACCTCAATTTATCTGATGTACTAAAGAAAAAAACACTGCGGAAGGTGCATAAAGGGTGCTTGAAGGAAAAATAATATCATGAGATTAATCCTAAAAAATAAGAGATATGAATGAAAAAATGCAATTTATTAGTGTTACACGGGCGGATGGGTACAAAATGGTGATTAATGTAGATCAGATAGTATGTGTTATTGCCTTGAGTTCAGGGCATGCTCGTATAATCACTACAAGTGATAATGGTGGCGGGGAGTTAAAGGACATGTACCACGAAGTTATTACTATGCTTCCGAGCGTTGTCTCATACACAGATATCAGCTGATTTGTAGACCGATATAGCCCGTTTAGCATTTAAAGTATTGGATACAAGGATTTAAAAAGGTACGCCAGGTACCTCTGAATGAAAAACCCAACACTGCTTTTGGTGTTGGGTTTTTTT
>ENA-UOOI01000639-UOOI01000639.1-fermentation-metagenome-genome-assembly--contig:-NODE-639-length-42996-cov-7.325679_pt1 | contig 42996 bp, 33 predicted proteins | sample MGYA00245779_ERZ724027 | MGnify/ENA primary metagenome ERZ724027 (study PRJEB28704, sample SAMN03018318) | fermentation metagenome | biome: anthropogenic terrestrial biome; feature: soil; material...
ATATACTGTGTTATCCTAATTTACTTTATTGTAAGTCATTACGAAGACCCAGACAGCACTTTCTGAGTTCAATTTACGTTGAGAGGCAAAGCTGTTTATATAATAACCTAATTCTTAGAGGTAAGCTGTATTATACTGAAATAAGCTATTTCAAACAAGCTATCTATGTTAGATTTTATCTAATATATTGAGTTTAATTAAAATAGTTTCTAATATATTTTTCATCATTGATGCTAAATACACATGAAGATAAATTCTATAAGTTTTGATGTATTAATACATGATGACATTTCTAAGAATCATTATTCCAATATAGGATACTTCCTTTTTACATAATCCTAGGGCAAAGTAGTCTATTTATGAGCACTTTATTACTTAGCTTGAAATATTTTTAAGAATCTACTTACTAGCTGGAAGTACTAATTATAATATAGAGAAGGGGAATATTTTAGACACAGTTAGGGCGAAGATATCCAGGTTGTAACCACTTTTATCCACTAACATCATTTAAGATAACTGTCTAATAGTCGAAAAATTTACCAAAAAATATTGATATTATCAAGGCTTGCTAAATTCTTAAAAAGCAAAACATTCCCTTATTTCAATACACAGCTTTGCCCTCATAAACTTAAATTGACCTTAGAGAGTAGACATGGGATATATTTCTAGTGACTTTGAGAAATTCGTTATGGTTCTTATACGATAGGAATCGCGCCAATGTTTAAAAATTGTGTGTTTGACGAGGCAAAGCCGAGGAGTTCGCAATTTTTAAATATGTTTTAAGCGGTTACTATCGTATTAGAACCATCGAATTTTTCAAGGTCACAAGAAAGAAATATATTCCATGCCTACTCTCTAAGGTCTGAATAATCTATGTTAGGCAAAGCGTACGTAAAGTTAATGCAATAACTTTTTATTTTATACGAGAAAACCATAGTCATTTTGAGAATGAAAATATAATCTCATTTCATCTCAAAATGACATTTTTATTTTTAATTATATAATATTATCATAGCGAAAAGAAAGAGTTGAAGTTTAGTCCCTAGTATAAAAGTAAGCAATCTTTATAAAAAAGAAACAAGTATACTTAAAAAATAACTTGATTATATACATAATTCGTGATAATACTATAGCTAGGGTATAAGAGCAAGTAAAATAATGTAAGATGTTCTAACCTATCTTCAGAATCTTTTATAAAATGGTTCACATATTTGCCACATATTTGTGATAAAGTGTAAAATATACATAGTTTGGACGAGAAGAGTTAAAAAAGTGCTTTAAGTATAATGGAGGAAGTTATGAGAAAGCGATTAATTACTTTAATAATAATGTCATTTATAATGGGGGGGTTCACGGGCTGTTCGAAAGAAGGATCCAATGATATTATTGTTACTCCACCTTTAACTAATACAGCTAATAAAGTAAAAGAGGAAGAAAAAGCTCCTGTTAAACAGACAGTAGAAGCAGCAGGCTGGAAGATGGAAGTCTTGAATTATAAGATTACAACTTCCTTAGAGAACATAAAAAAAGATTTGGGAATTAAAAAGATAGATAAGGATACCGTACCTACAGAAGCAGAGGCAGGATACGAGTATGTACTTGTTAAGCTTAATATGGAAAAAGTAAATAGTATGGAACAAATTCAGTGGGACAAGTTCTACCTGATAGATGATTTAGGTAATTCTTATACAAGAATTGACGATTCCTTTTTATCTGATTTAGGTGTTAATCGTATGACTGGCATGGACTTGAATTTTGGTGCAAAACAAGGTTGGATTATGTTTGAAATAAAAGAAGGATACAATCAGTTACGATTAAATTATAAATTTAACAAAAATCAGTTAAATTGTATCATTTTTGGAGAAGGGACTGTTGAAAAGACTAGTAATAAATTAGTGCCTTCCGAAGTGGATTATTTAAAAGACCAGAAAAAAATTGATGACGCACTTATAGATGAAGCTAAGAAGGGCTATACCCTGGATAATCCATTGATTGTTTTAAATCCTTATGGTAATTCACCACTTACAGCCATAGCTATATTTAAAACAGAGGAAGAAACTTCTGTAAAACTTACAGTAAAAGGTAAAAAACCAGAGGATGATATTACAACCACCTTTGATAAGGAATACACACATATATTACCTATTTATGGATTATATTCCGGTGATACAACAAACCTGGTATTTCAGTTAGATGATGGTAGGAAGAAAACAGTTAAAGTAAAAACCGACAATATAGACGCTAATATGGATAATGCTGTTGTAAAGATTCTTGATAGCAAATATTATAATTATTCAAAATTAACCTTTGTAACTTTTGAATCCACAGATATTAAATATGGAATTGCAGCATATGACAGTTCTGGTGATATAAGATATGCACTGAAAGGGCATTCCGATATATTTAAGAGATTAAATAATGGTAACATTATGGTGGCATCTTCCAGGTTATTAAAAGCACCAAATCATTACACTGGATTAATGGAAATAGATTTATGTGGTAAGGTTTATAATGATTATATTATTCCAAATGGTTATGTCAATGATTTTGTGGAACTTAAAAATGGTAATCTTTTAGCCATCGGTAATTCCAAGGACCTTCAGACATTAACAGACCATATTTATGAAATAGACAGGGTAACTGGAGAAATCATTTATGATCTTGATTTAAAGGCTCTTTTAGAACCAATGCTAGGAGAAAATGCTGATATTACAAAAGAAGATTGGTTTCAGTGCAATAGTTTATGGTATGATAAGAAAAACGATACTATACTTTTGTCTAGCGGTAATTTGAACTCTATTATAGCTGTAAAGAAAACCGATAAAACAGTAGAGTGGATTATAGGCGATTCAGCCAAATGGGAAAATGCAGATTCAAGTCTTTTCTTTACTCCATCTGGGGAAGAGTTTGAATGGGCATATGGACCTCACCAAGTTTCTATGTTATATAATGGTGATATATTAGTATTTGATAATGGTGTAGGACGTCCTGCACTTGATGAAAAAGGTAACCCTATAGTCAAAGGTAAGGATAATGTAGTATTAACGGGAGATCAGGTTTATTCAAGAGCAGTCATTTATCGTATTAATTTAAAAGAAATGACGATTCGTCAGATTTGGGATTACGGAAAGATAAGGGGACAGGAATGGTATTCCTCCTTCCATGGTGGAGCTGAGTTTATGGATCAAAGAAATTATTGGCTTACATCTGGGGGAAACCTTTATGATTCAAAGAATGAGACTTATGATTTAACGGCGGAGAATATTGCTGCAAGTGAAAAAACGACTTATATGACTCAGGTTAAGAATGATGAAGTGATATTTGAATTGAAACTGGATCAATTAGTTGCCAGAAGTACCAGAATGCCCATCTATTCCAGAAAGAAAAACTTTGATCCTGCCATAGAGGGTAAATATTTAAATGATTTGGGTGTTACAACTACAATTCCTTTTGAGAATCTGGATACGAAAGCAGCTATAAGTACCAACTATAAAATTAATGTGGTAGAGAACCCTGACAGAACTGTTGTCGTTGGTAACTGGCCATTTATCGCTGAAGATGCTTCATTAATATTAAGAAGAAGCGATGGTAAACTATTTGCATATTCTATACCTCAATTACTTATTGAGAAAAAAGGAACTGATGCAGTAACCTTCAAGATGTGGTTTTCACCTATAGGATTAGAGGATTATTCATATGATATATACATTCTAAACAATGGAGTTATTTATAATTCGGGATACAAGATTGATTTTTAAACTTAATGGTGTCAGGCACCTGGTGCCTGGCACCATTAAGTATATTTCCTTCTTTCGGTGCCTGACACCATTGTTTTTTCTAGACCACAATAAGTATATAGTAAACCAATTACAATAAGTGGATATTATAAAAATTGATATAGTAGAACATATGCAGAATTAAGTAAGATAGGAGTATAAATGGAAGTTTTAATATTTATGTTAATCGGAATTATATTAGGTCTTAAGTGGTTTCCTACAAAGTATAAAAAATGGAATGAGAGAATTCAGGTAATGAGTATTTCCATTCTTATTTTTTTAATGGGGGTTACCTTAGGAAGCAGACCAAGTTTTTTAAAAGATATTGCCCAATTGGGATTGAAAAGTCTTTTGCTGGCGATTATTCCAATTATATTTTCTGTACTATTTGTTTATTTTATTACAAAACATTTTTTTAAGTAAGATGGGAGCAAATGATGGTTTATATAGCAATTATATCTTTAATATTGGGAATCATATGTGGACAGTGGATTTTAAATGAACAATGGATTCTTTTTTTAACCAATCAATCTGAGTATGTACTGTACATATTACTACTTTCAGTTGGAATAAGTGTAGGCTTAAATAAGCAGGTTTTTCAAAAGATTAAGGAATATCATCTTAAAATACTATTGATACCGATGGGAACCATTATGGGCTCCCTAATTGGTGGTCTGGTAACCAGCTTAATTATTGATTTCACCTGGTATGACAGTATGGCGGTAGCCGCCGGTCTTGGATGGTATAGCCTTAGCGCGGTTATGATTCAAGATTTAGCAGGGATACAAGTTGGAACAGTGGCTTTTATGAGTAATCTGATGCGGGAAATTATTGCATTTATAACCATTCCTTATGTAGCAAGAACTTTTAATAAATATACTGCCATAGCCCCTGCTGGAGCTACCAGCGAAGATACTTCCCTTCCAATGCTAATCAAATATACTAACGAAGAAGTGGCAGTAATGGCAATTTTTCATGGACTTATATGTAGTGTCATGGTTCCCATATTAATAAAATATATATATGTTTTTTCCAATAAGGGGTAATAAGAAATTATAACTATTACATATTAGGTTACATTTTTGATAATATAAATGCTTTAACAAAATATCTATATTCCATATCTTCGTAAAAAGAGTAAAACCTATGGATTCATACATAATAATATAGATGGCTTTATTATTTTTAAATAAACTGTATTTTATGGAGGTTAATATGAAAATAAGAATAGTAGGTGTTTTATTATTGTGCTTATTTATAACAAGTTTATGCGGCTGTAAAAAAGTGAGTGGTAATAAAGGAGAAAATGAAATAGCTGGAACTGAAAACCCAGATGGTTATACCAATACGGATATTATGAAAAGCAATAATAATGATAAATCTAATGGTTATGATAATGTCAATACTAATGATAATATTAACGGTTATGATAATATCAATGGTTATGGTAATGCCAATACCAATGTTAATGATAAATCTAATGGTTATGATAATACCAATGGTAGTACTAATACCAATAATTATGCTAATTCTAATGGTAGTACTAATACCAATGGCAATGATAATGCCAACAGTAGTAATAATATTAATGGTAATATAAATGATATAACTTCAATTATTCATTTTGCTTCTTTAATCGGTTTAACCGATCAACAAGTTGTCAATATAATGGGACAGGGCATTGGAAAGCAAGAAAATGTCAATAATCCAATAGTAACCAGGGAATATCCTCTTCATCTGAGGGATAATACCCTTACTGCAATCGTTTCTTATGACAATAAAGGAATTGTGCAAGGAGTTTATAGTTTTCTCCCGGATACGGAAAAGGAAAAATGGGTGGCATATTTAACTGAGGATCTTGGAAAACCAACAAGAGTAGAATCTGGAAATCTAAATGTAGAAGACGGTAATTATATCACTAATGTTTTGTGGATGGTCAAAGGAAGAATCGTATCCCTTTACGGTTCACATGGTTCATTGTCAATTCAAATAGAATAAGTTTATTTAAGCGGGGGAAAATTTTAATGAATATAGAAAAATTGCACCAATTGAAGGAAGAGCAGAAGATAGAGATAAAGACATTAGTAAATAACTGTTTAAAAGCGGATGGACTAAACAGAGAACTCTACTTAGATAATGATATTAATCTTTATGAAAATTTAGATAGTTTTTATCTTTTATATGACCAAAAACAATTAGTCAGTGTACTGACCATTCTTCAGATGAATGAAAGGGAAGTGGAAGTTTCAGGATATACTTTACCTGATAAAAGAAAAAAAGGATATTTTGAAGCTCTCCTAGATGTTGCTGAAGATGAAGTGCTGGACTTTGGCATTAATTATATTCAATTTGTTATTGAACCAAATAGCAGCAGTGGCAAAATGGCTGCGTTATCTTTAGGGGCTTCTTATACAAAATCTGAATATTTACTGAGCTTAAAGCTTGAGGATTATACAAAAAAACATAGTGAATTTTTATTGGATTTAAAATTCATGGTAAGCCCATTAACCTATAGAGATATTATGCAGGCTGCATACATCCATTCCGAAATATTTAATAATGAGTTGGAAGAATCAGAGAAATTAATGCAAAATGTTTTAGACACGAATACTATGGTATGTTATTGTGCAAAATTAGGGGATGAACTTATAGGTATGTGTAATGTAAACTATGGAAAAGAAAAAGCCTCCATATTTGGGTACGGAATTTTACCCAAGTATCAGGGAAAGGGTTATGGAATTGGATTAATCAACTATGTATTAAGACAATTGATAAAAGAAAAGATTACCGAAGTGAACTTGCAGGTGAGCAGTAATAGTAAAAAAGCAATGAAAATATACGATTATTTAGGATTTCAGGTAATAAGCCAATATGATTATTATGGCTACGACATAGAATTAGAGGAATAGATATTATAGTTCAGCAGGATATAAAATAACTGGGAAATAAAATACAGTTTTAATTAATTTTAATATGATAGATTATAGTCTATGAATCACCAAGTCTTCCCTTTGGCATAAAATGAATGTAAAACAGGTCTTGAGGATTAAGGTGCTGTTGCAAGACCCTAAAATGCTGGAATGGGGGAACTATGGCAAATAGAGTGGTGATAGATCCGGGTCACGGAGGATTTGATAGTGGTGCCATATATGGCGACAGAATTGAAAAAAATGATAATTTAAAGCTGGCTTTAGCAGTTGGTCAGATTTTAACCAATCATGGAGTAGAGGTTTTGTATACAAGAAGAGAAGATGTTTATTCAACGCCGCTTAGAAGGGCACATATGGCTAATGCTGAAAATGCTGATTTGTTCATTTCACTTCATAGGAATTCAAGCCCTTTGCCAAATATGTATAGTGGTGTTCAAACTTTGATATATGATGAAAAAGGGATAAAACCTGTAGCAGCAGAAATCATAAACGGCGAATTGGAGAAGGTTGGCTTTAACAATTTAGGAATAGATATACGAAAGGATTTACCAGTACTAAGCAGAACGAATATGCCGGCTTTAGCTGTGTATGTAGGCTTTATAAATACAGATGCTGATAATGCTTTATTTGATAATCAATTTGATGCCATTGCTAATGGTATTGCCAATGGTATTTTAGAGATTCTGGCTAAGATAGATGAAACTGCAAATCAAACACATACTTATCGAGTACAGGTAGGCTTATTTAAAATGTTAACCAATGCTGTAAATATGCAAAATGAATTATCCCTTTTTGGATATGAACCACTCATTGTACCCCAAGGAGATTTATATGCCGTGCAAATTGGGGAACTTTCAAGTTTAGATGAAGCTGTTATATTGGAACAAGAACTGAAAAGGTTAGGATATAGTACATTACTTGTTCAACTGTAAATAATGATTTGAGTGCCAAAACTCAAATTTAGTTTATCGAATGAAGTTTAAAAAATTAAAAAAACTATTGCTTTTCTGCGTTAAAGTAATATAATCTATGTAGAGCAAAAACAAAGGCGTATTTGCTAATCGGAAATGCGCCAGTTTTTGCTCTTTTTAATGCGGCATAATTCATGTATTTAGAATAATTTATTCTGTCAAAGATAAAGGAGAAAATAATATGGGATACGTTGATGAAGTAATTGAATTAGTGATGAAAAAAAATCCAGGAGAACCTGAATTCCACCAGGCAGTAAAAGAGGTATTAGAGTCTTTAAGACCAGTGGTGGATGCTAACGAAGAAAAATACAGAAGAGAAGCTTTACTGGAAAGGTTAGTAGAGCCAGACAGACAAATTAAGTTTAAAGTTCCTTGGGTTGATGATAAGGGTCAAGTTCAAGTTAATACCGGTTATCGTGTTCAATTTAATAATGCAATTGGACCTTATAAGGGAGGACTACGTTTACATCCCTCTGTTAACATTAGTATTATAAAATTTTTAGGATTTGAACAAATTTTCAAAAATTCATTAACCGGTTTGCCTATAGGTGGCGGTAAAGGTGGTTCTGATTTTGATCCTAAGGGCAAATCAGACCGTGAAGTACTGGCTTTTTGTACTAGTTTTATTACAGAACTTTATAAGTATATTGGAGCAGATGTAGACGTTCCGGCAGGTGACATTGGAACAGGTGCCAGAGAAATTGGTTATATGTATGGCCAATATAAGAAAATCACTGGTAAATATGAAGGCGTATTAACTGGAAAAGGTTTAACTTACGGCGGTTCTTTGGCAAGAACAGAAGCAACCGGATATGGATTATTATATTTTACTGCTGAAATGCTAAAATCCAATGGTTATGATATTGCAGGTAAAACGGTGGCTGTTTCCGGATCTGGTAACGTAGCAATTTATGCAGTACAAAAGGCTGAACAACTTGGTGCCAAAGTAGTTACGGTTAGTGATTCCAATGGCTGGGTTTATGATCCTGAAGGAATTGATGTAGATGTAGTTAAAGAAATTAAAGAAGTTAAAAGAGCAAGGCTTACAGAATATAAGAATTACAGACCGAATTCAGAGTATCATGAAGGCAGAGGCGTATGGAGCGTTAAATGTGATATCGCACTTCCTTGTGCAACTCAGAATGAGTTATTTTTAGAGGATGCGAAAGCTTTAGCTGCTAATGGGTGTATTGCAGTTGCAGAAGGTGCTAATATGCCTACTACCTTAGATGCAACAGAATACCTTCAGGCAAATGGTGTTTTATTTGCACCTGGTAAAGCTTCTAATGCAGGTGGTGTTGCTACATCCGCACTTGAGATGACTCAAAACAGTGAAAGATTAAGCTGGACTTTTGAAGAGGTAGATTCTAAGTTAAAACAAATTATGGTTAATATTTTCCACAACTTATCAGATGCGGCAGAACGCTATAATCATAAGGGTAATTATGTTGCAGGTGCAAACATTGCAGGTTTTGAAAAGGTTGCAAATGCTATGATTGCTCAGGGGATATGGTAAGATTGAGGTAAACACCCCCTTTACAACCAGGGAAGCTACTGCTATAATATAGGTAACAGGAAACATAAGGTTAAAACTTATGCTTACCCAAATGTAAGTAAAAATGATTATCCACTACTTTAGGAGGTCGAGGATAATCATTTTTTATTGTGAAACACCTTAATAAGTTCTACAATAAGAGTGATAAGTGCTATAACAAAGATGCTGAAACTAATCATTAAAGAAATGGTTTCAAATACTGTCATAAGGCTCACTCCCCCTTTCTATATGTATTGTTTGGGAAGTTCACCTCCTTCATAAAATAAATGAAGGGCAAGCACTCATAATTATCCTTAATTCAATGAATTGACCTTTTCCTGTTACCTTAAATATATTGTAACATATGGAAAAGAAAAAGTCGACAGTATGTTCGAAATTAAAAAGTAAAAATAACTAAAAAATAAGCAACATATGCAGAACAAAATCTGTTATTGTTGCTTATTTTCGTTTATCATTCTATAATATGAATAGATTTTATAGGAGTTGAGGAGAATGAATGTGGAAATTATAAAAAGTATCGTATTGAATATTGGTTTTCTTGTAATTTTGGCTCAGATTTTAGCCAGAGTGAAGTTGGTTAAGAAATATATTGTCAGGGAAAAGCATAAAACCATAGAGTATATTATTTTAATTGGGATTTTTGGTGGTATTAGCGTTATTTCTACTTATACAGGTTATGGTGTGAATGGAGCTATTGCTAATACTCGTGTTATTGGTGTTATGGCAGGAGGGTTTATTGGGGGACCTATTGTTGGTATCGGTGCGTCTATTATTGGCAGTATTCATAGATATGCTATTGATATGAATGGCTTTACCGCAATTCCCTGTGCAATTTCAACATTAATAGAAGGGTTAATAAGTGCGGTAACTGCGAAACAAGTTAAAAAGAATAAATATAGAAGTTTGGATTTATTTACGATTACTTTTATAGCCGAGCTAATGCAGATGATTGTTATCTTAATCTTTGCAAAGCCTTATCATGATGCTGTTGAGCTGGTAAGGGTAATAGCTGTTCCTATGGTATTCTTTAATCCTTTAGGTATGGTCTTTTTTGTTGGTGTTTTTAATCATATGTTTAAAGAAGTGGAATATGAGGTGGGGAGCAAAGTTGGTCTTGTTTTTGAAATATCTAAGAAATGTTTACCCCTTCTACAGTCAGGTATTTATAATAAGGATAACTGCAGTAAAATCAGCGATGTGATTTTAGAATATTCCAAAGACTTGGCAGTCATTTTTACGGATAAAGAAAATATTATCTGTGTAAAAGGAAAAACCCTAAACTGTATAGGACTAAATCGATATTTGCCAAGTCTGGCAGATGAAGTTTTAATTAATAAGAAAGTGTGTATTGCGGAACAAGCACCTGAAGACGATGTTTTATACAAACCTTTGGAAAAAATGGTTGCTATAGGTGCACCGTTAATGAAACATGGACAACCTTTTGGGTGCCTTATTATTTTTGCAAATAAATTTAAAATTTCTTATCATTCGGAGGTTCAATTTGCGGAAGGTCTAAGTAAATTATTTTCCGTTCAATTTGAATTGGCAGAAATGGAAAATCAACAGGCACTTTTGCAAAAGGCAGAATTTAAGGCACTGCAATCACAGATTAATCCTCATTTCATATTTAATTCCTTAAATACAATCAGTGCTTTTTGCAGAGAAAAACCAGATAAAGCGAGAGAACTTTTAATTGCACTTGCCACCTATTTTAGAAACTCTATACAAACTAAAGATGGATTTGTAAGCATATATGATGAAATGGATTACGTTATGGCTTATTTACAGTTAGAAAAGGCAAGGTTTGATGAACGGCTTAATGTTATAATTGACATGCCGGATAATATTGATTGTAAAATGCCCTGTTTGATTTTGCAGCCCATCGTAGAGAATGCAATTAAACATGGTGCAATGAAGAAGAAACAGGGTGAAGTAAAAATTGTAATTAAGGAGGAAGAGGAGTCTATCAAAATTTCCGTAATGGATAATGGCTTTGGAATTCCTCAAAATATTGTACATGGGTTAAAATATAATACCTTAGATAATGGTAGAATCGGACTTATCAATGTGCAAAAAAGATTATGTTATCTTTATGGTGAAAATAATGGTTTGGATATTCAGACATCAACCAATGGCACTACAGTAAATATATCGATACCAAAAGCCATTTCCAATAAAATGGAGCTCAATGATTTATCTATTTACAAGAATGTGGTTTAACCTCGTCAGGTAGTAGCAATGAGGTTATGATTAAGTAGCGTAAGCGGATAAACTTGCCTGTGGGTAATATCCGCTTTGAAAAGTTTATCTGTATATTAACTTAAGAAATGGAGATAGAATAATGCGAATAGCTATTATTGATGATGAAAAACCTGCAAGGAGTGAATTAATATATCTTATTAAGGAAATAATACCAGATGCAGTAACGGTAGAATTGGAAAGTGGAGAAGAAGCTTTGAAAGTCATTTCCAAAGAGCGGTTTGATATATTATGTATCGATATTAATTTAGGTGATATAAGTGGTACCTCTCTTGCAGCGGCGGCTCGAAAATTAATACCGGATACAGAAATTGTATTTGCAACGGCTTACAATAATTATGCGGATAAGGCATTTGATGTAGATGCACTTTATTATCTATTAAAGCCTTTTTCAGCAGCAAAAGTAAAGCAGATGTTAGATAAATATTATCAAAAACATAGTAAGAGCAGTTATGACAATAGTATGATAGCCATTTCCAAAATCCCTTTAAATGTGGATAAAAAAATTGTTTTAGTTGAATTTTCATCTATAGTTTATATTGAATCACAGAATAGAATATGTATCATTCATACAAAGGATAAAGATTATAAGGATAACAACCCTCTAAATTACTTTGAAGAAAGACTTTCGGACAAGGGTTTCTTCCGAATACAAAAAAGTTATTTAATCAATCTAAACTATGTGCTAGAAATATATCCTTGGTTTAATAACACATATTGTGTGAAAATGGAAGGCTTTAAAGATGAACTTTTACCAATTAGCAGGAACCAAATCAAGAATTTAAAGAATATTCTTTGCATTTGATACACTGATTTTGACATGTTACCCCTATAATTATACAAGATACACAATAATCCAAGTCAATATTAAAAAAATATGCTAAAATTGATATATAAATAAAGAAAACGTAAAAAGATATTACGTTTCCAATAAATCATTCGACAAAACAGTGCTGAATGAAAAGCTATTCTTGTATATCTTTACATAAAGGAGGCGTAGAAAGGGTTATTGGCTGTATTTTTAGAAGTTAATATTTAGTTTAGTACTTTTAAAAATTAAATTATTTAGGAGGTAACTATGGTAATCTTTTTATTAGGGCTAGTGATTTTAATAGTAGGCGGAGCATTATATGGAAGGTTCTGTGAGAAGGTTTTTGGACCGGATGACAGGGAAACTCCTGCAACAACAATGGCAGATGGCGTTGACTATGTTGCGATGAAACCTTGGAAGAACAAATTGATTGAACTTTTAAACATTGCAGGAACAGGACCAATCCTTGGACCAATTCAAGGTATTTTATTTGGACCAATTGCGTTTATTACGATTCCTATCGGATGTGTTCTTGCAGGTGCACTTCATGACTATTTTATAGGTATGATTTCCATGCGTAATGGTGGTGCACAGGTACCTAAGATGATGAAAAAATTCTTGGGTAATGTAAATACTAAGATTTATACTATTATCATTTGGGTACTTATGTTATTAACCGGTGTAGTATTCATTTATACACCTGGCGACTTAATTGTTGGTGATATTCTGGGAATGGATGTTAAGAGTAATGTAATTTGGATTGTATATGCAGTTATTTTACTTTACTATATTATTTCTACAATCTTCCCAATTGATCAAATCATTGGACGTATTTATCCAGTTTTTGGTGCAGTGTTAATTGTATCAGCTATTGGCGTTTTCGTTGGTGTTATGTTAGATGGTGGTAAAAGTATGCCGGCTTTAAGCGGCGGTTTATTAATGCAGCATCCAAAGGGACAAACCTTCATTCCAGTATTCTTTATAACAGTTGCATGTGGTATTATGTCAGGTTTCCATGGCAGCCAGGCAACTCTTATTTCAAGAACTGTAAAACATGAAAAAGAAGGACGTCAGACATTCTACAACATGATGCTCGTTGAAGGTATTATCGCTATGGTTTGGGCAGCAGGTGCTATGGTTCTTTTTGGAAGGGGAACCGATACAGCAACCGGTGCTACTGCTATGGTGGGCATTATTTCCAGAGAATTTATGGGAACTATCGGCGGATTAGTTGCAATTGCTGGAGTTATCGTTCTACCAATTACATCTGGAGATACAGCATTTAGATCATTACGTTTAATGATTTCTGAACAATTTGATATTGACCAAAAAACTGCTAGTAAACGTGTAATGCTGTCAATTATTATATTTATACCTGCAATATTAATCTTAATTTATGCAAAGACTTCTCCAGGTGGATTTAACTTATTATGGAGATATTTCGGATTCACAAATCAATTAGTTGCTGTATTTGCCCTTGCTATGATTACAGTATACTTAAAAACTGCTGGTAAAAATTATTATATATCTCTATTACCGGGAACATTTTATACATTTATCGTATTTAGTTATATATTCCATGAAAAAATTGGTTTTGGCTTAGAGGCTAGACTTGGTGAATTCTTTAATATCGCTGAAACAAGTTATGCCATTTCATATCCATTAGGCATAGTTTGTGCAATATTATTCTTATGGCTAGTACCAAAGTTAGCTTCTAAGAGAAAAGATACGATTCTTAATTATAAAATGTGACTATAATCCGATGAGGAAAGTATAATTATTGTTATTACATGTGTTAGTTATAAAACACATTGATAATAATCTCCCTTTGATATACTTATAAGTTGAAAGAGCTGTGAAGCTAGCTAATTTTAGCCTGATGTAACAGCTCTTTTACTTTAAATATCGTATGTACAGTTAAAAAAGTCATTCTGATAAAAAAAATTCATTCTGATAAAAAATGTCATTCTGATAAAAAAAGTCATTCTGATAAAAAAAGTCATTCTGATAAAAAAAGTCATTCTGATAAAAGATGTCATTCTGATAAAAGATGTCATTCTGAAAAAAATGTCATTTTGGAAAAGAATGTCATTCTGAGCCATAGGCGAAGAATCTCAATATATACAGTTATAGGGATTCTTCGCCCAATTCAGCTTAGCTGAATTTGTGCTCAGAATGACATCTACATCTTTTTATAAAATTTCTATAAATTTCTATATAATTTAAATAATGAATCTGAAAATTCTAAAAATTATAGTTAGAAATATTTGATAAAATAAATAATGTTTGGTATAATTATATTAGTGCTTTCAGGATGGGTTATTGACATTTCCATATTCTTGAACTATTATATTAATAAATAATTTGAAACAAAATTATTTAAAATTATTTGTACAAAATAATTTGTAACAAGTTTATATTTTTTTCTTAGTTTTTTTTCCGGTTGGCAGTTATAATTAATTGTTTCAAGTCTTGAGCTTCAGGGTGGAGAGCTTCATTGGAGTTCTCTGCCCTTTTTATATTTTAATTCAAAGGAGGTGTAAAAGTGGCAAAAGAAGCAGTAGAGTTAGTTAAAAAAGCTGAAGAAGAATCAAAAGCACTTTTAGAGCAGTCTCGCATTTATTCAGACAGTACTATAAATGAAGCTAAAGTCTCGGCAAAAGAGAAATATAAGCAAATCGTTTATGATGCGAAAGCAGAAGCAGAGAATATAAAAAAGAAAGCGGAAGAAGATGCGTGGACAAATGCCCAGCCAAGGATAATAAAAGGCAAGGAGAATGCTAATGCTATTAAAAATATAGACGTAACAGAATTATCTTCAGCTATAAACATTGTTATTGAGAGGATTGTGAAAGTAAATGGCAATAGTTAAAATGAATCGGTTCAGCCTCTTTGTCTTTGAATCAGATAAAGATAATCTTCTTCATGAACTCCAAAAATTCAACTATGTTCATTTCCTGGATTTAAAAGAAAAATCAGATTATGCGGAAATGGGACTGGCTAATGGAAAAGTTCCTGAAAACATAGTTAGGGTAGATGAAGAGATAACAAAAGTAAAATATGGAATTGATAAGCTATACAAATATGACACTAGAGCAACCGGATTAAAAGCTATGAAAGAAGGAAAGGAACTTCTAGAGTTTACAGAACTGGAAGAGAGAGCTAAAAGTTTTAAATATGAACCTATATATGAAAAACTAAAAGAAATAGGTTCCACCATGGAAACGTTAAAGATGGAAAAGGAAAAATTAAATTCATCAATAAATGAACTGAAACCATGGATTAATCTAGATGTAGGTGTCAGTGAACTAAGCTCCACGAAACTATGCATAACCTTTATGGGGACCATACCCAGTAATTTCAGGAACGGCATGGAGAAGGAGTTATTAGATACACAGTATACCTACTACGAAGTAATAAGTGAAGAAAAGGGTTCTGCGTATATTATTGCTATTTCAGCAAAAGAGGAAGCAGATTCCACTATGGAAATTCTTAGAAATCATGGATTTACAGAAATAAAATTAGGTATAAAAGATACACCTGTTAAAGAATTAGATAATATTCAAAACAGAATGAAATTAATTGAAGAGGAAGAAAGTAATTGCAGGAAGCAACTGACTGAATTTGCTAAGTATCTGCCAGATATTGAACTGCTATATGATTACTATACGAGCTACAAGCTAAGAATAGCTTCCTCGGAAAATTTCTTAATGGCAGGAAATGTGAATATTATTGAAGGATTTGTTCCAACAGATTTGGTAAGTGAATTTACAGACATAGTGAAAAAGAATTTAAATAATGTTTTTTATATGGAAACAGAGGAAGTTGATAAAGATGATATGGAAGTACCTATCTTATTGAAGAATTCAAAATTATCCGGACCATATGAGACATTAACCAGTATGTATGCACTTCCAAAGTATAATGAAATCGATCCAACACCTTTATTTACACCATTTTATATATTCTTTTTTGGTATGATGATAGGGGATATGGGCTATGGTTTATTATTGTTCCTGGGAACAGCAATTGCTCTTAAAACTTTTAATCTTTCCAAAGAACAAAGAAAGAATATATTATTTTATTTTTATGGAAGTATAGCAACAATTGTCTGGGGCTTAATATATGGTTCTTTCTTTGGAGGCATTATACCTATGCCGGCATTAATTGATGTTGCAAAAGATTATAATCTTTTACTTGTTGTATCAATTATATTTGGTATCATTCATGTATTTGCTGCTTTGGGAATACATGCATACCTGTGTATAAGAGATGGGAAACCTTTAGATGCACTATATGATGTAGGTTTTTGGTATATGGCACTGATAGGTGGAATTCTTCTCCTTTTAACAGTAACTGGCACCATATCGGATAGCGTTCAGACTGTTTCTACCGTAATTATGACTATTGGTATGGTAGGAATCGTATTAACAGGAGGCAGAAGTTCTAAAAGTATAGGTGGCAAACTTGGCGGAGGACTCTATAGTTTATATGGAATCTCAAGCTATGTAAGTGATTTTGTATCTTATTCCAGATTAATGGCTCTTGGTCTTTCAGGTGCATTTATAGCTTCTGCAATTAATATGATGGCTAAAATGCTATTTGGTATGGGTATCATTGGAATAATTGGAGGAATTATAGTATTTGCAGTTGGACATTCCTTTAATATATTCTTAAGTGTGCTTAGTGGCTATGTTCATTCCATCCGGCTTACCTATGTAGAGTTTTTTGGTAAATTCTATGAAGGTGGAGGAAAGGCATTTAAATTGCTTCAAAGCAAGCCAAAATATACCAATCTAAAAGATTAATCTTATTGGCTTGAACTTATAAAATAAAAGAATAAACTTATTCGATGAAGTTTAAAGCAAAAAATAAACTTAAAGATTATAAATTAAAAATCTAATTAGGATTAGAATTTATAAGAGTAATTCACTAGTTTATAATCTTTAAAGATAAAAAATTAAAAACTCAAAATGATTAGGAGGAAATATTTATGTCTTTTTCAGAATTTTTTATGAATTATAGTGGAGTAGCATTTGGTGCTATAGGAGCTGCATTAGCTGTAATATTATCAGGATTTGGTTCAGCAAGAGGTGTTGGTATGGTAGGTGAAGCTGCTTCCGGTTTGATGGTTGAAGAACCTGAAAAGTTCGGTAAGTCTTTAGTACTACAATTGCTACCAGGTACTCAGGGACTTTACGGCTTTGTTATTGGACTTTTGGCTTTAGGACAGCTTTCACCAGATATGACTTTAGCTCATGGATTTTATGTTCTTATATCTTGTCTTCCAGTTGCTTTTGTTGGATGGAAATCAGCTATTTCTCAGGCAAGAGTAGCAGCAACAGGTATTACATTACTTGCTAAAAATGAAGCACAATCAACAAAAGGTATTATATATGCAGTTATGGTTGAAACTTACGCACTTTTGTCCTTCGTTATTTCATTAATATTATTAAACGCAGTTAAATTCTAGACCTTATCAACAAAATTTAAGGATGTGAACTTATGTCAAATTTAGATAATCTAATCCAAAAAATAAAATTGGATGCCCAGTCTCAAGCAGATGCAATGCGGAAAGAGGCTGATAGTAAAAAAGAAGAAATAGTGAATGGACAAGTTAAACTGGCATTGGAGGAAAAAAGTAGAATCATAGAAAAAGCAGAAAAAGAAGCTGAAGTGATTAAAAACAGAATTCAATCTAATGCTGATTTAAAGGTAAGAGATGAAATTTTAAAAGCAAAACAAGAAGTAATCGATAAGGTTTTCTTATTGGCAAAGGAAAAACTTATAAATCTGGATGATAAAGAATATTCAGAATTTATAAAAAATCAAATCAGTACTTTAGATTTAACAGGTGAAGAAGTAGTAATTGTACCTGAAAATCGAAAAGATTTAGTCAAAAACCTTGGATTAAATCTAAAAGTGTCTGAGGAGGAAACCATTGATTCCGGTTTTGCTGTAGTGAATAAGAATGTAAGGCTTAATTTTTCTTTTGAAACCCTTATTGATTTTTTAAGAGAGGATTTGGAAACAAAAATAGCACAAGTATTATTCAAAGAAAAAGAATAGGAGTGGTTTCATGGATAGAATGGATTTCACCCAAGGCGTTGTAAGAACCAGGGTCCTTGAAAAACGACTCCTTTCAAGGGCACAAATCGATAGAATGATTGATTCAGACAGCATAGAAGAAGTCTTTCGAATATTAGGCGAGACTGAATATGCCAGTGAAGCCTCAAAGGTGCAGAATTTTTATAACTATGAAAAAGTTTTATCCAATGAGCTAATCAGAGTATATCATTTAATGAGAGAAATCTCCGCAGATCAAAAAGTGATTGATTTATTAACTTTGAAATATGATTATCATAATTTAAAAGTTATGATTAAAGAAAAAGAGTTAAACGAGGATTTTTCTTATTTATATCTTTCCGTTGGAGAAGATGATTTTAAAGAAATAAAAAAACTGTTCTTAGAAGGCAATCTGAATGAAATGAAGAAGGAATATCAAGAAGCAGTGGAAGCAGTTTTGAAAGATTTTGCACAAAGCAAAGATCCTGGAAGAATTGATATGATTCTTGATCGATTCTATTTTAAACAGTTAAATCAGCTGGCTGCAGATACAGAAATTCCGTTGTTTATTGATTATGTAAAAGACATGATTGATTTTATCAATGTAAAAACTATAATTCGCCTAAAAAAGCAAGGCAGGAATAGAAGCCTCATGGAAGAAGTAATTCTTTCCGGTGGTAATATTGATAAGGAAAGTCTTTTACTTGTAATAAATGATTCTGTTGAGGAAATGATGCAAAAGTTAAAAAATTATAGAATTAGCACTAGCCTTTTAAAAGGCTTAGAGTCCTATGAAAAGACGAACCGCTTAACAGATTTTGAAAAATATATGGATGATTACTTAATGAATTTAAATAAGTCTTCAAAATATATTACTTTTGGACCAGAACCCATTTTCTCATATATAGTGGCAAAGGAAACAGAAATTAAGAATTTGCGAATTATTATGGTATCGAAAACGAATGGTATTTCTCCTGAAGCCATAAGGGAAAGGGTGCGTGATTTATATGTATAAAATAGGTGTTGTTGGTGATAAAGATTCCATACTTGCTTTTAAAGCATTGGGAATTGATGTTTATACCGTATACAATAAAGAAGAAGCACGAAAAACAGTTGATACCCTTGCACATAACAACTATGGTATTATATTCATTACGGAACAAATTGCCAGTCTAATACCAGATACACTATCACGTTATGACAAAGAGGCAATCCCTGCAATAATTCTCATACCTAGCAATCAGGGCACTTTGAATATAGGTATGGATAGAATCAATGAATATGTAGAGAAGGCCATAGGTACAAATATATTATAGAAGGAGAGGCTTATCTTGAAAGTAGGAAAAATAGTAAAGGTATCCGGACCCTTAGTTGTTGCAGAGGGAATGGATGAAGCAAACGTATACGACGTTGTTCAGGTTTCCGATGAAAAACTCATCGGTGAAATAATAGAAATGAGAGGCGATAAAGCTTCTATACAGGTATATGAAGATACGACTGGAATAGGACCTGGAGATCCTGTTGTTTCAGTAGGAGAACCGCTTTCTGTAGAATTAGGACCAGGGTTATTGGAAGCCATGTTTGATGGAATACAAAGACCTTTGGAACCATTACAGGCTGTTGCTGGTGACTTCTTAACAAAAGGTGTTGATGTTCCAAGCCTAAATCGTGAGAAAAAGTGGAATTTTACACCTACCGTTAAAGTAGGTGATACAGTAGCACAAGGAGATGTTATTGGAACTGTACAAGAAACTCCTCTTGTATTGCACAAAATTATGGTTTCTTTTGGAATATCAGGAACGGTAACAGATATAAAAGCCGGTGAATATACAGTAGTAGATACTATCTGTACACTGGATAATAAAACTAATCTGCAAATGATGCAGAAATGGCCGGTTCGTAAGGGAAGAGGATTTGAAAGAAAATTGGATCCAAACATTCCTCTATTAACAGGACAAAGAGTTATTGATACCTTTTTCCCTGTAACAAAAGGTGGTACCGCTGCTATTCCTGGACCTTTCGGTTCCGGAAAAACAGTAATACAGCATCAACTTGCCAAGTGGGCTGATGCACAAATCGTTGTTTATATAGGCTGTGGAGAACGTGGAAATGAAATGACTGATGTATTAATGGAATTCCCTGAAATCATTGATCCAAATACAGGGGAATCTCTAATGAAAAGAACAGTTCTGATTGCCAATACTTCCAATATGCCCGTTGCAGCCCGTGAAGCATCAATCTATACAGGTATCACTATTGCAGAATATTATCGTGATATGGGTTATTCCGTAGCACTTATGGCAGACTCTACCTCCAGATGGGCAGAAGCATTAAGAGAAATGTCCGGTCGTCTGGAAGAAATGCCAGGTGATGAAGGCTTCCCAGCTTATCTGGCTTCCCGTATTGCAAGCTTTTATGAAAGAGCTGGTAAGGTAATATGTTATGGTAATGACAACAGAGAAGGTGCAGTAACGGTAATTGGAGCTGTTTCACCTCCAGGTGGTGATATATCAGAACCAGTAACTCAGTCAACTTTAAGAATAGTAAAAGTATTCTGGGGACTAGACTACGCTCTTTCTTATGCGAGACATTTCCCTGCCATTAACTGGTTAAATTCTTATTCCCTGTATCAGGCAAAGGCAGATGGATGGATGAATGATAATATTGATTCTGAATTTGCCGGCAATAGAAAAAAAGCCATGGGCTTATTACAGGATGAATCAGAATTACAGGAGATTGTAAGACTTGTTGGTAAGGATACTCTTTCTGAAGAAGACCAGTTAAAACTGGAAACTACTAAGTCCTTAAGAGAAGACTTTTTACAACAAAATGCATTCCATGAAGTAGATACATTCTGCTCTTTGGAAAAACAAAATAAAATGTTAAAGATTGTTCTTGATTTTTATGATGAAGGTCTTCGTGCTTTAAATTCAGGTGTATACTTAAAAGAAATTGCGGCTATGCCTGTACGGGATAAAATAGCAAGAATGAAATATATTCCGGAAGATGAAATGAAGGAACAACTTGACAATATTCAATCAGAATTAAAGCAAAGTATAGATAAACTAATAAGCAAAGGAGGTATCCTTAATGCTTAAAGAATATAAAACAGTAAAAGAAGTAGTTGGCCCCTTAATGGTTGTTGAAGGCGTAGAAGGGGTTAAATACGAAGAACTGGTAGATATTGAAATGCATACAGGAGAAAAGAGAAGAGGAAGGGTTTTAGAGATCAATGGTGATAAAGCCATGGTTCAGCTTTTTGAAGGATCCACAGGTATCAATCTTAAGAATACCGGTGTTCGATTTTTAGGAAGACCTCTTGAACTTGGCGTATCTCTTGATATGATTGGCAGAATCTTTGACGGTTTAGGCCGTCCTAAGGATGATGGACCTAAAATCATTCCTGATAAAAAAGTCAATGTAAATGGTGTTCCAATTAATCCCGTGTCAAGAGACTATCCAGATGAATTTATTCAGACCGGTATATCCTGTATCGACGGTTTAAATACCTTAGTCCGTGGACAAAAACTGCCAATATTCTCAGGTGCAGGTTTACCACATAATGAAGTTGCTGCACAGATAGCAAGGCAGGCATCTGTTATAGGTTCTAACGAGAAGTTCGCAGTAGTATTTGCTGCTATGGGTATTACCTTTGAGGAAGCACAATTCTTTATTGATGACTTTACAAGAACAGGTGCAATTGACCGTACCGTTATGTTTATGAATCTGGCTAATGACCCTGCTATCGAAAGAATAACAACACCTCGTGTAGCACTAACCTGTGCTGAATATTTAGCTTTCGAGAAGGATATGCATGTACTTGTTATCTTAACGGATATGACCAACTACGCAGAAGCATTAAGAGAAATATCTGCAGCCAGAAAGGAAGTTCCAGGCAGACGTGGTTATCCAGGTTATTTGTATACTGACCTTTCTCAAATATATGAAAGAGCAGGAAGAATCAAAGGAAGAAAGGGTTCTATTACACAGATTCCAATTCTGGCTATGCCGGAAGACGATATTACCCATCCAATTCCTGACTTAACAGGATACATTACAGAAGGACAGATTATTCTTTCCAGAGACTTATACAAGAGAGGTATTGAACCACCTATCAATGTTGTTCCTTCTCTATCCAGATTAAAGGATAAAGGTATTGGTAAAGGTAAAACAAGAGAAGACCATGCAAGTACCATGAACCAGATATATGCAGCATATACCTCCGGTAGAGAAGCAAAAGAATTATCTGCTATTCTTGGTGAAAGTGCACTATCAGAAACAGATAAAGCCTTTGCACATTTTGCTGAGGAGTTTGACGCCAGATATGTTAACCAAGGGTATTATAATAACAGGAGCATAGAAGAAACCTTAGATTTAGGATGGGATTTATTAAAACTCATTCCTAGAAGTGAATTAAAGAGAATTGATTCAAAACTCCTTGATAAATACCTTCCATTAGATGACAAAGGGGCTGAGTAGATGTCAAAACTAAACGTAAACCCTACCCGTATGGAACTTTCTAATCTAAAGAGAAGATTAGTTACTGCAAAACGTGGACATAAACTTCTTAAGGATAAGCAGGATGAATTAATGAGAAAATTCATTGAGATGATTAAGAGGAATAAGGAATTACGTGTGGAAGTAGAGAAAGAATTAAGCGAATCCTTTAAAGACTTTCTTATAGCCAGTGCAGTTATGTCTCCCCAGATGCTAGAAGAAGCAGTTGCATTTCCAAATGAAAAGGTTAACATGGACATTACCATGAAGAATATTATGAGTGTATATGTACCGGTTATGAATTTTAACAGGGAAATGCAAAAGGAAGATGAAGGCAGCATATATCCATATGGATATGCCCAGACCTCTTCAGAATTAGACGATGCAATTTTTAAACTTTATAACATCCTGCCTAAGCTTCTCCAATTAGCAGAGGTAGAAAAATCCTGTCAGTTAACAGCAGATGAAATTGAAAAGACCAGAAGAAGGGTTAATGCCCTTGAGTATCGTACAATACCTAATTTGGAAGAAACGATAAAATATATCCGAATGAAATTAGACGAAAATGAAAGAAGTACAATTACGCGTCTGATGAAGGTTAAAGATATTATAAATAAATAAATATCATACAAAGATGTTTCATCAAAAAGAGACCTTGGAGGGTGGAAGTGTATTCCATTCTTTAAGGTCTTTTTTCATATTATTTTTTATGAGAAGCAAGAGCGAACAAACAACCTAAAATAATAAAAATTATAGAATAAATAGGGTGGAAACCAAGAGGAGGAAGATTTATTACTCTTATTAATCTAACTATTATAAATGTAATATAAAGAATTAAAGTTAAGCAAATAACATATGTAAATATTTTGCGTAATGTCTTAGATATATTAATATTAACAATATTTAAAATAACAGCAGTTATAAATGCAGCAATAAAAAAATAGAAGCATGGAGTCGCAATATACTCATAAATTTTATCGAAAATAATAGAATATTTTGCTGTAGGTTTGTAATATAATGCATTTTGATAATAATTTATATAGATTAAACTTATCAAAGAAATTATAGCGTAGACCGAATCAAAATCTTATTGCCTTTTTTTTCATTAATATCTCCTCCCTCTATCTAAGTCTTATATTATGTCTTTTATTATACCATATAATACCATAATTAAGTGAATTTGTAAATAGTAAACAGTAAAGAAGTGTAAGGAATCAATATAACTTGGATTTTCTTGACATACTACCAATATATGGTGTAAAATACTTTAAATGAGGATGAATGCATTCATAATAAATGAAAAAGAAAATAAAGCAAAACAGATTAATAATTATTTCAACTATATCGTTCTTTATGGTGATAGAATAAATCAATATCTATAATAGAATAGAGCCTGTAACAATTGCTGAAACTCTTGCTACAGGTCATCTATTCCGTTCTTAATGTATATCCAGTTTTTTGAAATGAATCAAATTGTTACCTGTCTGACATACTGATGGATTCAATAGCAACACTGCCACCCCGAACTACTTCCACATTCCTAAACTGGCGGGTAAGAAGTTTTATAATATCATTATTTTTGGTTTCTGTGTGAACACATTCTAACAGTATGCTATCTGCGCCATAATCCACAACAGAGGCATGAAATACACTGGCAATTTGAAATATTTCGTTCATTTCCTGTTTGGAGCAATTCTTAATTTTTACAAATAATATTTCCTTCATATGTGTTGGAATCGTAGTAAAATCTAATACTTTTATAACTTCAACCATTCGGTTTAACTGTTTTTGTATTTGTTCAAAGGTAATATCATCACTGTTTAAACCTATAGTAATTCTGGATACCGTTGGGTCTTCCGTAGTTCCAACAGTTAAGCTTTCTAAATTATAAGATTTACCTGAAAATAACCCAGATATTTTGGCTAAGACACCCACATCATTTTCTACATATAATGAAATCCATCTTTTTTTCATAGAATACCTCTTTTCTACTTATTATTTTGCTTAATAACTAAATGCGAATTTTAGCAGTCAAGTATCATTTCGCTTAATGGTTTTCCGCCTTGTACCATAGGAAGAACGATTTCTTCACTATCAATCATAAATTCAATAATAGTTGGAGCTTTTTTGTTTTCCATAGCCTGAAGGAAAGCGCTTCTGATATCTTCTTCATTCTCTACCCGAATTCCATATGCACCATAACTTTCCGCTAATTTAACAAAGTCAGGGGAATAAGCAGGACAAGAGCTGCTTACTCCAGAACTGTCTGTTCCGGAGCTGTTTGCCTCGGAAATGTTTAATCCGCTGCAATGGGACTTGCAGTTTTTACCTCCTCTTAGGCAGGTAGAAGAGTAACGTTTACCATAGAATAATTTCTGCCACTGTCTAACCATACCCAGACAGCTATTATTGAAGATACATAGTATTAAAGGTAATTCCCATGCCACAGCAGTAGCCATTTCCTGAATATTCATCTGCATTCCTCCGTCCCCTGAGATACAGATTACTGTTTTATCCGGATTGCCAAACTGTGCACCAATGGCTGCCGGAAACCCATATCCCATAGTTCCAAGCCCACCTGAGGTTAGCAATTGTTTATATTCGTTCATTTCCAGGTATTGGGTGGTCCACATTTGGTGCTGGCCTACATCGGTAACTACAATAGATTCAGAAAATGTTTCATTTATTGTGTTAATAATCTTTTCAGGAGTGACTCCTGAGTTTATGGTCATTTTCAAAGGATATTCTTTTTTCCATTGGAATATCTGAGCATTCCAGGATTCGGTGTGGCACCTTTTTACTTCCAGTAACATTTTTTCAATTGCTTGTTTTGCATCGGATACGATTGGTATATCTACAACAATATTTTTAGAAATGGAGGCAGAATCAATGTCAATGTGAACGATTTTGGCATTTGGTGCAAATTCACCAAGCTTGCCGGTGATTCTGTCATTGAATCTGGTTCCGATGGAAAATAGTAAGTCACATTCATGAACTGCCTTATTGGCAGCATAGATACCATGCATTCCGATGTTGCCGATATATAAAGGGTGAGTGGTATCAATGGAACCTCTTCCCATTATAGTAGTAACTGCAGGAACATTGGTTAATTCTACAAGTCTTGTAAATTCCTTATTTGCTTTTGATATATTTACACCGCCGCCGGCAAGAAATATTGGTTTCTTTGCATTATGAAGCATATCCAGCGCTTTTTTCAGCTGTCCCATGTGAACTTTTGAATTCGGTTTATAACCTCGGATATTTACCTCTTTCGGATAAAAATCACTTCCCAGTTCCAGCATAATATCCTTTGGAAGGTCAACAACAACTGGACCTGGTTTCCCAGTACTTGCAATGTAGAAAGCCTCTTTAATAATTCTGCCAAGGTCTTCTCTATTTCGTACGGTTATACCATATTTGCAGATACTTCTTGTAATTCCTATGATATCTACTTCCTGAAAGGCATCGTTACCAATTAATCCGGTAGGTACCTGGCCGGTAAAACAAACTAAAGGAACACTGTCATAATTGGCAGTTGCTATTCCGGTAACCAGATTGGTTGCTCCTGGACCGCTGGTTACCAGGCAAACACCCACTTTACCAGTGGAACGTGCATATCCATCTGCAGCATGAATAAGTCCTTGTTCATGACGGGGCAGAATAACTTCAATATCATCTTGCTTATACAATTCATCGAATATGTCTATAGCATATCCGCCGGGATAACCGAATAAAGTGGTGATTCCCTCCTCTTTTAATGCTTTTACAAATAGTTCTGTTCCTCTTATCTTCATATAATGGCTCCTTTCCGAAAAAAATAAATAAAAAGGTAATAAAAAAGCCCTAAGCTAATAATATTAGCTTAGGGCGAACCTTGCGTCCGTGTTACCACCTAAATTCAAAGATTTCTCTTTGCTCTCTGTCAGTACGGGATTTAATAAAATGATGAGTCCTGTTATCCGATACTGCTTTCCTTTTAACGGCGGAAACTCCGGTGAAGTCTACTAAAGTTACTCACTTGTTCGGTTCACAGCTCAAAGGCTACTTCCAAGGCTTTTGCCTAAGTATGTCATGGACGAACAACTTAATTGTATTGTCCTGACATTCTTTACTCCCTCCACGAAGATTTCCACCAACCATCTTCTCTCTGTGCATTTGGCGAGTATGTACTTCTCCTTATCAACGCTTTTATCTTTTTTTATTAATTTTTGTTATTATAGCAAGATTCAATTTAGATGTCAATAACTTTTTACATTATTGGTACATTTTTATACTCTATACTTTGTTAAAGAATATACAAAGTGTACAAAAATAATTAATAAAATAAAATGGTTTCAGTAGATATAACTAAAGACTATTGACTTTCCATTATTTCCATATTATAATGATAGAAAATCGGTTGAAGGATTTGGGAGAGACTGTTGAAGAATTTTAAGAAAACAGCGCCGAAGGTGATTCGCAATAACTCTCAGGCAAAAGGACCAGGTCTGGACGATACTCTGGAAAGCCATATTGGCACCGACGAAGCAACTCTATGCTGTATGTGTATGTGCAATATAGAAGAATCTTTCAGGTAAATCAACAGAGGCGTATTGGTTTAAATCAGTATGCCTTTTTTTTATACAAATCCATCAGGATTTAACCCTGCTGGATTTAACCCTGTTGGATTCACTCTTTAGAAATTTAATCCGGCAGGATTCGTATTACCTTCTTCTATAAAAAGCACTGATTAACAAGAACCAAAAGAACTATTAAGACATATCCTAAAAAGGAAGACCTAGAAAAGGAGGATTTTATGGAAAAGAAAACACCTCTTTATGAGTGCCATGTACAAGGTAAAGGGAAAATGGTACCATTTGCAGGTTATTTGCTTCCTGTTCAATACGAGACAGGAGTCATTGAAGAACATATGGCAGTAAGAACTGCTGCAGGTTTATTTGATGTTTCTCATATGGGAGAAGTTTTATTAACAGGAAAGGATGCTTTACGAAACATACAAAAGTTAGTTACTAATGATTGTAGTAAGATGCATGACGGACAGGTAAAATACAGCCCTATGTGTAACGAAACTGGTGGCGTTGTAGATGATTTATTAGTATATCGAATAAGTAGTGAAGAATATTTATTAGTAATAAATGCAGCAAATCGTTATAAGGATGTAAAATGGATGGAACAGCATGTTGATGGTGAATTAGAACTGAAAGATATATCCGATGACGTTGCACAAATAGCTTTGCAGGGTCCAAAATCGGAGGAAATATTAAGAAAAGTTACCGATGAGGAAAATATTCCTTCTAAGTATTATAGTTTTGTAAAGTCTGGTTTAGTTGCCGGAGTTTTATGCTTAATATCAAAGACCGGATATACTGGAGAAGATGGATTTGAATTGTATTGCAATCCAAAAGATGTGGAGACACTTTGGAAAACTTTATTAGAAGCAGGAAAAGAAGAAGGATTAATACCTTGTGGTTTAGGGGCTAGGGATACTTTACGATTAGAAGCCGGAATGCCATTATATGGGCACGAAATGGATGACACCATATCTCCTTTAGAAACCGGTTTGGGATTTGCTGTCAAGATGGAGAAAGAAGATTTTATAGGTAAAGAAGGAATTCTCTCCAGAGGGGAAGTAAAAAAGACACGGGTAGGAATTAAGATGATTGGAAGAGGAATTGCAAGAGAAAAGTGTCCAATCTATGTTGATAATCAATTCATAGGAGAGACAACTTCCGGAACCCATTGTCCATTCCTTGGATATCCGGTAGCCATGGCTATGGTAGACTCCAGGTACAGTAGCATAGGGACTAAAGTCATGGTAGAGGTTCGAGGGAAAAAGATAGAGGCAGAAATTATTAACTTACCTTTTTATAAAAAAGGTGATAATAAAGCATAAAAGTGTAAAAAACCAATGGGAATTATCTACAAAGTGTTATTTATTGTTGAAAAAAATACACATAAGAGTAATTATTGATTTGCGTGACAAAACTCTTATATTCATTCAATAAACTATGTTAGAGTTTTGATGCTCAAGTCATTATTTAACTTTTATACAAATAACTTTAAAAAATAAAGATAGGAGTGAAGGAATAATGAAGAAAATATTATTTACTAAAACACATGAATGGGTACAATTTTTAGATGAGACAACAGTCAGAGTAGGATTAACCGATTATGCTCAAGGAGAATTAGGAGACTTGGTATTCATTAACTTACCGGAAGCAGGTGATGAAGTATCCGTATCAGAATCCTTTGCAGATGTTGAATCGGTAAAGGCAGTATCTAATGTATATAGTCCGGTAACAGGAACAATCAGTGAGATTAATGAAGAATTGTTGGATCATCCAGAATTAGTAAATGAAAACCCTTATGAGGCTTGGTTTGCAGAAATTGAAAATGTAAGTGAGCAGGAAGAACTTTTATCAGAAGAGGAATATGAGCAGTTAATTCATGAGGAGGAATAATATGGGCACTTATGTTCCAAATACCAGAGAAGAACAGCAGGAAATGCTTAAAGCCATAGGATATTCCAGTATAGATGAACTATTTTCCCCACTTCCGAAGGAAGTGTTACTCCAGAAGGAAGTGTTACTTCCTAAGGAAGAGTTACCCAACCGCTCATTTCATATTCCTGAAGGAATATCTGAGTATGAAGTTCGTAGTAAGATGACAAAAATCTCTGAAAAGAATATAGTTTTCAAATCAATATTCAGAGGTTTCGGAGCATACAATCATTATATTCCCGCTATAGTAAAGCAAGTAACTTCCAAAGAAGAATTTATTACGGCATATACACCTTATCAGGCGGAAATCAGTCAAGGTATACTTCAGTCTATATTTGAGTACCAGACTATGATATGTGAGCTAACTGGGATGGATGTGTCCAATGCCTCCGTTTATGATGGAGAAACCGCTGCAGCAGAAGCTGTTCTTATGTGTGTTGAGAAGAAGAGAAAAAAGATTATTATTTCTGAGACTGCCAATCCTGAAATTATAGAAACTATCAGAACTTATTGCAATGGTTTAGATGTTCAGATTGTAATTGCCCCTGGTAAAGAAGGAAAAACCGATTGTGAAGTTTTAAAAACTTTAGTGGATCAGGAAACAAGCTGTGTACTCCTTCAACAGCCAAATTATTTGGGGCAGATTGAAGACGCAGAAGAAGTCGGAAAGATTGCCAAAGGAAAGGATGCAAAATACGTAATGAGCTGTAATCCAATTTCCTTAGGTATCTTAAAAACCCCAGCGGAATATGGGGCAGATATAGCGGTAGGAGAAGGTCAGCCTCTTGGATTGCCATTATCATTTGGAGGACCATATCTTGGATTTATGGCTGCTACAGAGAAGATGATGAGAAAACTTCCGGGACGAATTGTAGGTGAAACAAAAGACTCAGAAGGAAGAAGAGCTTATGTATTGACTTTACAGGCAAGAGAGCAACATATAAGAAGGGAAAAAGCCTCTAGTAATATTTGCTCTAATCAGGCGTTATGCGCTATGACAGCAGCTGTGTATTTAAGTACTATGGGTAAGCAAGGGTTGGAGAAAGCAGCTACTTTAAGTATGTCAAAAGCACATTATCTGGCAAATAGATTATGCGAACTAGAGGGTTTTGATTTGGTTTATTCCGGTGCATATTTTAATGAATTTGTAACTACCTGCAACGGTAATCCAGATCATTTGATGAAACAACTAGAAGAACATTGTATTCTGGGTGGTTATCCACTTGCGGGAAAGCAAGCCGGAAACATACTTTGGTGCGCAACTGAAATGAATACCAAGGAAGAAATCGACGAATTAATCCATATCATAAAGGAGGTGGCTAAAGCGTGAAACTTATTTTTGAAAAGTCAAAGGCAGGGAGAGGCTGTGATATATTACCTTCTTGTGATGTTCCCATAGTAGAACTGGATGATAATATGAAAAGACAGAAAGAACTTCATCTTCCTGAAATATCGGAAACAGATATTAGCCGCCATTATACCGAGTTAATGAAGAGAACCTTTGGTGTAAATGATGGTTTTTACCCATTAGGCTCTTGTACCATGAAATATAATCCTAAGATTAATGATGAAATGGCAAAGCTTCCCGGTTTTTCTAATATTCATCCGTTACAGCCAGCTTCAACAGCCCAGGGCTGTCTGGAAGTTATGAAAACTACAGAAAAATACCTGTGTGAAATTACAGGAATGGATGCAATATCCTTCCAACCAGCAGCAGGCGCTCATGGTGAATTCACAGGACTACTTTTAATTAGAGCTTATCATGAAGCAAGAAAAGATGAGAAACGTAATAAAATAATCGTTCCAGATTCTGCTCATGGAACCAACCCTGCCAGTGCCGCTATGGCTGGTTTTACTGTAATTAATATTACCTCAACGAAAGATGGATATGTAGACTTGGAGGAATTGAAAAAAGTAGTTGGCGATGATACAGCAGGCTTTATGTTAACTAATCCTAATACGGTTGGATTATTTGACAAAAACATATTAGAAATTACTGAGATTATTCATAAAGCAGGAGGTCTAAATTACTACGATGGTGCAAACCTGAATGCCATTATGGGCATAGCAAGACCTGGGGATATGGGCTTTGATGTTGTTCACCTTAATCTTCACAAAACCTTCTCAACACCTCATGGTGGAGGTGGACCGGGATGTGGTCCTGTAGGCTGCAAGGAAAGTTTAATAAAATTCTTACCATTACCTAGAGTCGAAGAAGAAAATGGGGTATATAAGCTTATATTGGAAAGAGAAGAATCCATTGGCCGTGTTAAAGGATTCTATGGTAACTTCTTAGTTGTTGTCAGAGCATTGACTTATATCCTTACATTAGGTGGAAATGGATTAAAATATGCCTCTGAAAATGCAGTATTAAATGCTAATTATATGATGCACAAGCTAAAAGATATCTATAAGATGCCATTCTCAGAACCATGTATGCATGAATTTGTTATGACTGTAGAGGATTTAAAAAAGGAAAAAGGCGTTTCAGCATTAGATATTGCCAAAGCTTTACTAGACTATGGAATCCATCCGCCAACTATGTACTTCCCTCTAATTGTACATGAAGCATTGATGTTGGAGCCTACAGAAACCGAATCCAAAGAAACTCTGGATTACGTAATAGAAATATTAAGGGAAGTATATGAAGAAGCAATGACTAATCCCGAATCCTTACATCAATGTCCAAAGAAAACACCAATTGGAAGACCGGATGAAGTGACAGCTGCAAGGAATCCTGTATTAAGATATCATTTTTAAAAAAGTATAATAAGTACAAAATATCTATGATAAGTACAAAATATCTATGAAAAATGCAAAATATCTATGAAGATTAAAAAAAGGTGTCATTCTGAGCCGAAGGCGAAGAATCTAGGTTTCGGGTGGAGTAGAGATTCTTCGCTCCGCTCAGAATGACAATTTTCTGTACAGAATACAATCCTCCACCCAAAATAACAATCCCACTACAACAATCCCCCCATAATAGATAAATTCAAAATCCACATTACATTATCAAGAAAGAGGTAAAAATGATAAACTGTATTCGTTACATATTTTGTAAAAGTTTCAACCCGTATAATAATCTAGCCTTAGAAGAATATTTGTTAAATCATGTAAAAGAAGGGGAATGCATCTTATATCTATGGCAAAATGAAAAGACTGTTGTAATCGGAAAAAATCAGAATGCATGGAAAGAATGTAAGATTCAGGAGTTAGAAGAAGAAGGTGGAAAATTAGTTCGAAGACTATCTGGTGGCGGTGCAGTATTTCACGATTTGGGAAATTTAAATTTCACATTTCTGGTTCGTAAAGAAAATTATGATGTAGACAAGCAACTGGAGGTAATTATAAAGGCGGTAAAAAATGTAGGTATTCACGCTGAAAAAACTGGCAGAAATGATATAACAGTTGAGGGCAGAAAATTTTCAGGTAACGCATTTTATACAGATGGAAGTCGCTTCTACCATCATGGTACTATCTTGGTTTCTGTTGATATGAATCATCTTTCAAAATACTTAAATGTGTCCAGGGATAAATTAATCTCAAAAGGAGTAGAATCCGTAAAATCCCGGGTTATTAATTTAAATGAATATAATCCAAATTTAGATATAGATAAAATGAAAAAGGAATTGTTAATTGCATTTCAAGAAGTATATAATTGTGAATTAACTCCCATAGAACAACAGGAAATCATAGAATCAGAAATTAAAACCTTAGTGGAAAAGTTCTCTTCTTGGGAGTGGAACTTTGGTAAGAAAATGGAATGGACCTATTCTATAAATAAAAGATTTTCATGGGGAAATGTAGATTTCAATTTTGTAGTAGAATCAGGCAGGATAAGCCAGTGTGTTATCTATTCTGATGCAATGGATACTTGGCTTGCAGAGTATATACCAATCTATTTGCAAAACTGCTTGTTCACATCGGAGCATATAATTGAAAGATTAAATAATATTCTTGTAGATAATAATAAACAAAATTGTATGCAAGATATAAAAGACATGATTTATGACGAAAAACTGTAGGAAGGAGCAGGGATAAATATGGGTGAACATTTTGATTTAGTTGTAATTGGCTCAGGACCAGGAGGCTATGTTGCAGCCATAAAGGCAAGTCAACTTGGCAAAAAAACTGCACTTATTGAGAATAGAGAATTAGGTGGAACTTGTTTAAATCGGGGATGTATTCCAACAAAAACTTTAATGCATTCCTCAAGATTATTCTACGAAGCGAAGAATCTCCAAGAAGCTGGAATTGAAATAGATGGTTTACGTTTTGATATGAATAAAATTCAGGAAAGAAAAGAAGACGTTGTTATACGAATTCGAAAAGGAATAAAAGGATTATTGGAGTCCAATAAAGTTACTATCATTCTTGGAACTGCAACCATTATGGACAACCAAAGGGTTTTAATAAAACAAGCTTCTTCAATAGGAAATAATACAAATCAAGAGGTCAGAGAATTATCTGCAGATAATATATTAATAGCTACTGGTTCTAAACCATACCTTCCACCTATTGAAGGAATTGACCAGGAGAATGTAGTAACCAGTGACCAGCTTCTTATGACGCGAGAATTTATGTACCATAAATTATTAATTATTGGTGGCGGTGTAATTGGTATTGAATTTGCATCCATTTATCGGGAATTAGGCTGTCAAGTAGAAATTGTTGAAGCGATGGATCGAATTTTACCCTCCCTGGACAAAGAAATTTCTCAAAGTGTGGCAATGAGCCTTAAGAAAAAAGGTGTTAAGATACATACAAAATCAGTTGTTAAAAAAATAAGTAAAATAGATAGGAATGACTTAATTTGCGAATATGAAGATAGCACTGGAATACATTCAGCAGAAACCAATGGAATCCTTGTTGCAGTAGGTAGAAAAGCCAATACTCACCAACTTTTTGGACCAGATTTTTCATTAGGAATGGATGGGGATAAAGTAAAAGTAAATGACAACTTTGAAACCACGAAAGAACATATCTATGCAATTGGTGATGTAATAAAAGGAAGTCAGTTAGCACATGCTGCGTCTGCCCAAGGCATTGCAGCAGTAGAGAATATGTGTGAAAAGAAGCAAACCATTGATCTTTCTGTAATACCTTCTTGTATATATACCTCTCCTGAAGTTGCCAGTGTAGGTTTAACGGAAGAAACTGCCAAAGCCCAAGGTTACCTGGTGAAAACAGGTAAGTATCCGATGCTTGGCAATTGCAAAACTGTCTTATCAGGAGATGAGAGAGGATATATTAAAGTAATCTGTGATTCTACTAATAATAGAATACTTGGCGCCCAAATAATATGTCCCCGAGCAACAGATATGATTGGAGAATTTTCAACAGCTATTGTAAATGGACTTACAACAGAAGATTTAGGCAAAGTCATCAGACCTCATCCAACTTATGGGGAAGGAATAACCGAAGTTATAGAAGACGTAGATAATCATGCAATTCATATATTTCCAAAAGGTATAAAATAGTCCAGAGCTTATTGACACTTCGTAATGATACCTATGAGAATTTAATGTTGCTGTTGCAAATCCGTCATTACTGTGAAAGTATGTAATTACTATGAAAGCATGTCATTACTGCGAAAACATGTCATTACTGTGAAAACATGTAATTACTATGAAAGTATGTAATTACTATGAAAGCATGTCATTACTGCGAAAACATGTCATTACTGTGAAAACATGTCATTGCTATGAAAGCATGCCATTGCTATGAAAGCATGTCATTCTGAGCGCAGCGAAGAATCTCACTTTAAAATGGGATTCTTGGAGCACTATGTCCTAATAAAAATAATAACTTTTTATTAAAATAATGAAGATTTCTTCAAATTTGGGAAATAATAATTAGAAAACCTTAAGGTTTATTTTTCATAAATAGTGTTATACTGTAAACATAAACACCATGCAGTATAGTTAACGCAAAGGAGGATTATGAAATGGATGCAAAGAAGCTATATAAATCCCATAATAACAAAATGCTATGTGGTGTATGTGGTGGAGTGGGAGAATACATAAATCTTGATCCTACCATTGTAAGATTATTATGGACTATATTTGCATTTACAGGATGGGGTATTATTGCATATATAATAGCTGCAATTATTATTCCAGAACAAAAATAAACATGAGGTGATAATTATGAAGAAGTCTACATTAATCATTGGCTTAGTTGCTGCTACTCTAGTTCTAACAGCTTGTCAGAACGGAAAAAGTGATGCAAATAAAGCGCCAATATCTACACCAGAGGTTGTTACACCAACAGCTACGCCTACGGATGGCACAGATAATACAGAGAAAGAACCAACAACGTTACTAACCATTGCAGATTATTTTTCGTTTAAAGAAAATGCAGAGTATGTATATGAAGGAAAAGGTAATGAATATGCTTCCTATACAGTATATACCGATTATACCACGGATGATAGTATACAATTAAGAGAGAACAATGGGGGAACAGAGTTAGTTAAAGTATTACAATATAAGAATGGAGAATTAACCCAGGTTTTATCACGTGGAGAAACTTATTATAGAGAAAATCTAATAGGCAAAACAGAAGGCGAAGGGGAGATATTATTAAAAGAACCATTAAAGCAAGGAACAGAATGGACCATACCGGGAAATCATAAAAGATATATCTCCAATGTGGATGTTGATATTACCACATCATTAGGTAATTTTAAAGCACTGGAAGTTACAACAGAAGAAGAGGGCGGGAAAAAAGTGGATTACTATGCTCCCAATGTTGGGTTAATTAAATCCATTTACACTGGCGAAGACCTTGAGGTAACTTCTACTTTAAGTAAAATCAATGAGGATACACCATTTAAGCAGACAATATCTGTTTACTATCCAACTGAAAATGAAGAAATTCGTGTAGAAAATAAGGAATTAGTTTTTAATACCAATGATCTGACCAGTACAAAGTTGGAAGAGGCAGTTAAAGATATTACAAACAAAAATGCCAGACCTCTTATAAGTACCAATACGAAAATTAACAGTCTATATTTAGGTAAGGATAATATAGTTTATGTTGATTTTTCTAAAGAGCTGGTAACAGAAATGAATGCTGGTGCAGGTTATGAATTGCTTATTTTACAATCCATTACCAATACATTAGGTGATTACTATGGTGTGAAAGAAGTCAATATTACAATAGATGGAAAGTTATATGAATCTGGTCATATCCTTATGAAGAAAGGTGAAACCTTCAAAGTAAATTACGATAAAGTAGTACAATAATGAAAACAATATAGCAATGATATAACTTAATTGTAAAGTATATATTTATGGAACCGGACACTGTAAGGTGCCCGGTTCTATTATTCTGTCAAGAAATATACTATTTCATAAGCATAAATTTCAATATAAGCATAAATATAAGAAGAATATTGGTATAACAGTTACAGTGTCTAGGCTGTTTACAGTATTTACTTTCAAGTTTAATTATGATAAAGTAATTGAAGAAAATGAAGTGAAATAAACTGGAGGAAACTATGAAGAAAATTATAGATATAATTTCTGAAGAATTAATGCAGGCGTTTGAAACCAAAGGCTATGATTCACAATATGGCAGTGTATCTTTATCCAACCGCCCTGACTTATGCCAATATCAATGTAATGGTGCCCTTTCTGCTGCAAAAGCATATAGGAAAGCCCCAATTGTGATAGCCAATGAAGTGGTAGAAGTACTAAAGAAAAGTAAAACTTTTGAGAAAATAGAAGCAATTATGCCGGGCTTTATTAATATTTCTTTAAACAGTGAATTTCTTGCTGATTATCTAAATGAAATGAATACGGCAGATCAATTTGGACTTGAAAAAACAAGCAATCCTAAAACAATCGTAATAGATTACGGCGGACCAAATGTTGCAAAACCCTTACATGTAGGGCATCTTCGTTCAGCAGTTATTGGTGAAAGCATAAAGAGAATCAGCAGATATGTAGGACATAATGTAATTGGCGACGTTCATTTGGGAGACTGGGGTCTTCAGATGGGCTTAATCATTACGGAATTAAAGAAAAGAAAACCTGATTTGGTGTATTTTGATGAAAATTATACAGGTGAATATCCTGCAGAAGCACCCTTTACCATATCCGAATTGGAAGAAATATATCCAGCAGCTAATGAATATTCCAAAACCCATCCGGAATATAAAGAAGAAGCGAAAAATGCCACCTTCTTATTACAAAATGGTAATAGAGGTTATATGGCATTATGGAATCACATTTTAAATGTTTCTGTTACGGATTTAAAGAAAAATTATGAAAAACTAAATGTTAGTTTTGATCTTTGGAAGAAGGAAAGTGATGCTCAACCTTATATTCCTGATATGATTGGGTATTTAAAAGAGAATAATTATACAAGAATCAGTGAAGGTGCATTAGTCGTAGATGTAAAGGAAGAAACAGATACAAAAGAAATCCCTCCTTGCATGATTCTTAAGTCAGACGGTGCTACCTTATATAACACTACGGATTTGGCTACTATGGTAGAGCGTATGAAATTATTCAATCCGGATGCTATCACTTACATCGTAGATAAAAGGCAGGAGTTGTATTTTGAACAAGTATTCCGTTGCGCAAAGAAAACCAAATTAGTAGGCGAAAATGTGAAACTTACCTTCTTAGGATTCGGTACTATGAATGGTAAAGATGGAAAGCCATTTAAGACAAGAGATGGCGGTGTTATGCGCCTTGAAACTTTAATCAACGAGATTAACGATGCGGTATATAAAAAAATTATGGATAATCGGGAAATGTCTGAAGAAGAAGCAAAAGATATATCACAAAAGGTTGGCTTGGCCGCATTAAAATACGGTGATTTATCCAATCAGGCTTCTAAAGATTATGTATTTGACATTGACAGGTTTATATCATTTGAAGGAGACACTGGTCCATACATTCTATATACCATTGTTCGGATTAAATCAATTTTAGCAAAATATGAAGAACAGACTGGAACAAGAGAAATAGCAGTAAATTCTGTACTTCCTACTAATATAAAAAGTGAAATTACGTTAATGCTGCAAGCTGCCAAATTTAATGATGTCATTATGAATGCTTATGAAGACAATGCTCCTCATAGAGTCTGCCAATACATTTATGATTTAGCCAATACATTTAATAGCTTTTATCATGAAAATAAAATCATTGCTGAAGAAGATAAGGAAAAACAACAATCCTGGATTTCCCTAATTATGTTAATCGAAGGAATATTAGAAACTTGTATTGAACTACTAGGTTTTGAAGCTCCAGATAGAATGTAACGAATTAAACAATTTTTTTGACGAATCACCAATTATTTTGTAAAAATAGTTGTAATACCTTACGAAAATGAGTATAATAGGATAGAAATATATTACAAAAGAGCAACTTTGGAGGGTGAAAATGAAGAATAAATCTAAAGTAGAACGAGAAAGAAAAAATAAAGCTAAAAAGTTGATTTGGGAAAAGAAAAAAGAAAAAGCTCCAAAAGAAAAATTGTCAAAGCAGGAAAGAAAAGAGAGAAAGCTTCAACAAAGGCAATATAAAAATGAGAATAAAAAGCCCAAACAAATTGGTGATAAGATACGTTTTGGTATCCGTCAAAAGTTAATAGCAGGATTTATGATTCCTGTTTTGTTTATCGTTATCTTGGGAATCTTTTCTTATTCCAAGGCATCCAAAGGTTTAGTATCAAATTATGAAAATGCAACGAATAACACCATAAATATGGCAACAAAATATATGGAATTTGGTTTTAATTCTGTAGATGCAGTTGCGTTACAATATGCAAGTAATTCAGATATTTCTTACTATATACGTGGTTTAGCTAAAACTACATCCCAAGCAAGATTATCTTACGTAATGGAAATCAGTAATGATTTAATGGTTAAATCAGGTTTGGAACCATTTATTGAAGATATCCATATTATAACTCCAAGTAAAGTATCTTTGTTTTCCAGTAAAATGAAAATCCTGGATGGCTTTTATGAAGAACTTGCGGAATCTGAAGAAGGGAAAGCTCTTCAGAATAAAGATAATAAGCCACATTGGGTAGGGGATCATCCTGTAATTGATAGTAAGTTAGAATTAAACCCGGATCGTTATGCCTTATCATTAATGCGTAATCTATCTTCTGGCCAAGGCGGGGTTGTAGTTGATATTAGTATGAAAGACATAGTTACTTTCTTAAGTGATCTTGATCTTGGTAAAGGTAGTATTGTCGGAATAGTTACTGGTGATGGAAAAGAAATTCTAATTGAGAAAGATGATAATAATCAGTCTAAAACAATAGTAACTAATAACAATAATTATGATGGTAATTCATTCCGTTTTAGCCTTAAGAAGTATTTCCAAGAAAGTACAGCTGCTTCCGGAGCAGATTATGTAAAATACAAATCTGAAGATTATTTATATTTATATAGTAAGATTGGTGATACCGGAATTACACTATGCAGTATGGTTCCGAAAGCTAACATTATGAAACAGGCAAATGATATTTTTACCCTTACATTAATAATTGTGATTGTAGCTTGTATCATTGCAGTTTCCATTGGTATGATTTTATCAGGTGGTATCAGTCAAAGTCTTAAGAAGGTTAATTATCACTTAAAACAAATATCAGAAGGGGATTTAACTGTTGAAGTTAACATAAAACGTAATGATGAATTAGCAATTCTGGGTCGAAGTGCCACGGAAATGCTTAATAATGTGCGTATTCTGATACAAAAGGTTGCCCATGTAAGCAGCCTGGTTTCTGATTCGTCAGAACATGTTATGGAGGCATCCAGGACCATTGAAGTAGCAAGTACGAATATCTCTACTGCTATTGAAGAAATAGGACATGGTATTGCAGGGCAGGCAGATGATTCGCAAAATTGCCTAATGGAAATGGATGCATTATCACAAAAGATAACAACTGTTAATGAGAATATTATAGAAATTGAAAAAGTAACCGATGAAACAAAAGGCTTAATTACTCAAGGTATTACTACTATGGAGGAATTAACGAAACAGTCAGAGGCTACTACCGATATTACCAAATATGTTGTAGATAACGTTATTGCATTAGAGAATAAATCCCATGCAATTGGTAAAATTATTCAAGTAATTAATGGTATTGCTGACCAGACGAATTTACTTTCCTTAAATGCTTCCATTGAAGCGGCAAGAGCCGGTGAAATGGGCAGAGGTTTTGCAGTTGTTGCAGATGAGATTAGAAAATTGGCAGAAGAATCTTTGGCTGCTTCTAATGAGATTAAGAAGGTAATTAATGAAATCAGCCAGCAAACGTCAGATACCGTATCTACTGCGAAAAGGGCAGAGAATATTGTAAACACCCAGACTAAGATAGTAGATGAAACCATTAAAACTTTCCGGGATATGAATACAGGAGTAGAGCGGTTAATTACCAATTTAACAACCATTGGTCAAAACATGAAGAACATGGATAGTGCAAGGGAAGGTACTTTAAGTGCAGTAGAAAGTATATCCGCAATATCCGAAGAAACATTGGCTGCCTCCAATTCTGTAGATGAAACCGTTAATGTTCAATCTGATGCTGTAAAGGCGTTAGATGAAGCTGCCAAGACATTAGGGGAAAATGCAAAGGATTTAAACGAAGCAATTAATACATTCCGCATATAATGATTTGAATATCAAAAGTCTAAATTTAGTTTATCGAATGAATAGTACTGCATATATATGTAGTACTATTCATAATTAGTTGAAGACTTTTGACGCTCAAATTATTTAATAAAATATATATTAAATGATATGTTTTAGGGCAAAATAAAAGTGTCTGTTTATAAAGTTACATAATATATGTATATTAATGAACATAGACTTGTTTCGTAAATTTCAAAATGATATAATAGGTCGAAGATAATCCAAATAAAAGGTTTATCTTCGACCTTCTTTAGTATGGCAATTTTTTAATTAACCACCTGTTATATAGGTGAATTCACAGTTGCTTTGGCTTCAAGTAAAATGCCTCCTATGATTGTAATTTTATAGGATTAGTTTGAATAAGCCTGCAAATAAAAAGTCAATAGAGAATGGATGGAATTTGAAAAAAAGTTTTATGTAGTTTGAAGACACCAGAAAGGAGAAGCCAAGTATAAGAAATGGCAGGTATACCGTTCTTTCCCATCTAAAGAGATTAGGGCATACTTGGCGGCTAAAAGATGAAGAATAAAATATCAAAATTAATAATTTATCGTGACCTTGGAAAAGACAGTATATTATATTCATTAGCAGATATTATAGAAAAATTAAGAAAAAGCAGTAATGGGGAGTATTATTATAGTAATATTAATATGGAAGAAATTACTTCCCAGATATACGTTCAAATTCATCGACTCTTAAGTTTAGCCACAGAATATGGCTTTGATACCAACCTTTGGCACAATTACTTAGCTTTTATATTGGCTACTAATGAAAATCCATTTAGTATAACCTGTGAAAAGGTAGGCGCTAGGGAAGGCAGCGTAAATCAATTTGCAAAAAATGATTTTAAAATTTTCAAAGAATTATTCGATTATGATTTTAGTGAAGTTGAGGAAGAATTAGGCATCAAGTGTTTTAGCATCATTGAAAACTATCAGTCAGTTGTAAAAAACGGAAAGAGGTATAATAGAAGCGTAAGTGAAAAGGTTCGATTATTAAGTACACTAATTGAACAGGCAAAAGATGAAGATGAAATCTTTCATATTGTTACGGATTTCTATCGGGATTACGGTGTCGGCAAATTTGGACTAAACAAAGCCTTTCGAATTAATCGTGAAGACAATCAGCTTCAAATATGCCCCATTACCAATACGGCAGAGATTCATTTAGATAATCTAATTGGTTATGATATTCAAAAGAAAAAGCTGGTGGATAATACGGTAGCCTTTGTAGAGGGCAGGAAAGCGAATAATGTATTGTTATTTGGAGATAGCGGAACTGGTAAATCTACTAGTGTAAAGGCAATTCTCAATGAGTATTACGGCAGAGGTCTTCGTATGATTGAAATATACAAGCATCAATTTGAAGATTTGTCTACGGTAATAGCCCAGATTAAGAATAGAAATTATAAATTCATCATATTTATGGATGATTTGTCCTTTGAAGAATTCGAAATTGAGTATAAATATTTAAAAGCCGTTATTGAAGGTGGACTTGAAATCAAACCGGATAATGTACTGATATACGCAACCTCCAATCGAAGACATTTAATAAGAGAAACTTGGAGTGACCGTTCCGATATGTCAAAGGATGAACTTCATCGTTCTGATACTATGCAGGAAAAACTATCTCTCGTTGCAAGATTTGGAATTTCCATTAATTATTCTTCACCAAGTCAGAAAGAATATTATGATATTGTAAAAAGTCTTGCAAAGCAAGTCCATAATCTGAATATACCAGAAGATGAATTATGTGCACAAGCCAATGTATGGGAATTAAGCCATGGCGGCAGATCTGGAAGAACCGCCCAACAATTCATCAATTACTTGGCTGGTCAAATTAAATAAAAAAATCTATTCAGAGCAAACCTTGCCATTACAGGCAAGGTTTTTTATCTTGAGCAAGGTCTTTTCATTTTGAGCAAGGTCTTTTCATTTTGAGCAAGGTCTTTTCATTTTGAGCAAGGTCTTT
>ENA-UOOI01000641-UOOI01000641.1-fermentation-metagenome-genome-assembly--contig:-NODE-641-length-42903-cov-47.239778_pt1 | contig 42903 bp, 32 predicted proteins | sample MGYA00245779_ERZ724027 | MGnify/ENA primary metagenome ERZ724027 (study PRJEB28704, sample SAMN03018318) | fermentation metagenome | biome: anthropogenic terrestrial biome; feature: soil; material...
GATCAAGTGATTGTGCTCTGCATAAAATCAATGATGCGATAAGTGATTGTGCCCTACATAAAGTCAATGATGTAATATGTGATCATGCTCTGCATAAGATCAATGATGCGATAAGTGATTGTGTCCTGGCATAAAATCAATGATGATAACAGTTAATAAAGAACGGTTTTTCCCATCCGATATCCCTTTATGAAGTTTTCAAGACCGCGGAGGATATGAGCTCTCATTGCTTCACGTCCTTCTTCCGCATTCCGGTCGCGAATATGACCTATAATGCACTGATGCTCCTCAATGGAAAGGCGCCGATGTTCGGCATCTGCTACCCCCCGGCTGTAGGAGGGGCCGTTCCACATGCTTTCGATAAAAGAGAGCAGACGGGGGCTGTTGGATGCTCGCCAAATACATAAATGAAAAGACTGATTATAATCAGAAAAGCTCTTTTCCCTCTCCTGCGGCGAAGCATTCTGAATATCTCTCTGCAGCTGTTCCAGTGAAGTGGGATCCATCCCGGCACGAATTGCCCTGGCAACCGCTTCCCCTTCCAATAACGCACGGGTTTCAAAATGATCAATAATATAGTTTTCATCAATCTGCATTACAACTGCGCTGCGGTTCATGCGTAACCGGATCAGGCCTTCCTCCGAAAGAACCTGAAAAGCCTCACGCACCGGTGTCCTGGATACAGCAAGCTTTTCAGCCGTACCGGTAAGGGAAAGCTCCTCACCTGCTTTGATTTCTCCATTCAAAATCGATTTTCGCAATTCTGCAGCAATACGCACTCTCGTAGGCACAACTGTGATTTTTTTCATATTTCCTCGGTCCCAAGTAGATTCTGCTGCAAGTATCCCTCTGGCAAAGCTATGTAAGCCATCGGGCGATCGCAAAAAACAGTTCATACATCATTACAGCAACTTTATTATAGTATGAACCAAGTGCGAAAGTCAAGATTCGAAGAACGTCTATTCCTTGTTCTGCCCGGAACCCGTAGGACTCCCTTGTCCGGACTTATCCTGCTTCCCTGCTGATACCGTCTTCCCGGGAAAAGGAATTACCTTCCCCTTGTCATGATCCAGCAGGTCATGCCTTCGCCGCCTGGCGGCAGGTAGACTTTTCCTATGAAACGCAATACTTTTCTTCTCTTTCTTTTTCCTGCGCCTGTTTTTAATGCGGTAAATCAGAAAAGCCGCCAGAGCGAGCAAGAAAAGAGAAACTGCCGTATATTGATCCATAGTCTCCCTCCATCCATGAACTGTACCCCTGTTGCCCACCTACACGGATAATCCTTAGTCTTTGCAATATGGCACCCGGGTTATTCCTTTTTTTCGCTGTTCCTTTCCTTCTGCTCCTTCATCCATCCCCTATTATCATATCACAAAAAAGGCCGGTGAAAAAAGGTTCTTCACCGGTCCTGCCTGTCCTTTTCTATTTTTCTCAGCGGGATGATCTTCTCAGGGGAATTGCTGTTTCCGTTTCACCTATTCCCCGAGCCCTGCAAGCCGGGTCAGCAATTGATTGCTTCTCTTAACAAACGCAGCCATTTCATCCGGCTCCAGCGGCCTCTGGTTCATCATGGCAAGATCATACACATGTTTACAGATCATTTCCACATCGTCTTTTCGATCGGCCCGATCCTTCATCTTTTCCAGCCGGGCAATGAGATCATTCTTCCGATTCAGAACCAGAGTCTGCTCCGTCGGAAAGCTCCCCATGTTCAAATCCCCGAATCGTTTCTGCATCTCCCGCATTCTTCTGGTTTGCTCCGAAAGCACGATAACGGCCGGAATGTCCTCTGTCTTCAGAGCTTCCACCCGAACTTTCAGATCCTTGCTGTCCACGGCTTCCCGGAACAGTTTTTCCAGATCTTCTGAATGGGATTTGTCTTCCTTTTTGTCTTCTTTCTTGTCCTCTTTCCCGTCTTCGGTCTTCTCCTTCAAAGCATCGGTAATATCGGCATCAATCCCGACAAACTTGATGGACTCTTTCATCTCCAGGAAAGCAATGAAATTGGTATCAATCATGGTATCCAGATACAGGGCTTCCAGATCATTGTCCCTGAACATCCGGATATACTGAGCCTGCTGTTTCTCATCCGAGACATAAAACACCTTGTCCTTGTGCTTGTCATTGTTTCGGCTCCGATAATCCTTAAGAAGGGTATAATCCCCGTTCGTGCTCTTATAAATCAGAATATCCTTTACCCGGTCATAGAACTTGTCATCCTTCATGCAGCCATATTTAATGAACGGATGGATATCCTCCCAATATTTATTATACTTCTCCCGTTCCGTCTTGAACAGGCTGTTCAGCTTGTCCGCCACTTTCTTGGAAATGTGTTCGGATATCTTCCTGACATATCCGTCATTCTGCAAAAAACTTCTGGAAACATTGAGAGGCAGATCGGGACAATCGATAACGCCTTTTAGCAGTAACAGGAATTCCGGAATTACTTCCTTTATATTATCGGCAACAAATACCTGATTGTTGTAAAGCTTGATCTGCCCTTCCATCCCCTGAAAATCGTTGCGTATTTTCGGGAAATACAGAATTCCCTTCAGATGGAAAGGATAATCCACATTCAGATGGATCCAGAACAGCGGCTCCTGATAATCCATGAATACCTTGCGATAGAAATCCTTGTATTCTTCCTCCGTGCATTCGGACGGCCTCTTCAGCCAAAGCGGATGGGTATCGTTGATCGGCTCCGGCTTTGGCGGCTCCTCCGGTTCCACGGATTCTTCCCCGGCTTTCTCTGTCTCTTCCTTTTCCTCTTTTTCCCCGGATGCTTTCTGATCGGATGTTTCTCCCGCTTTCGTCTCTTCCCCGGGCTTCCCCGCCTCTTCCTTGGCTTCCTCTGCCTTCTTTTTGGCAGCTTCCTTCGCCTTTTTGGCAGCTTCCTTCGCCTTTTTGGCAGCTTCCTCTGCCTTTTTGGAAGCTTCTTCTGCCTTTTTTTCCTCTTCCTCTACATCTTCCAGATACACTTCCACCGGCAGAAAGGCACAGTACTTCTCCAGTATCCTGCGCAGTTCATATTTGTCCAGAAACTCCTTGCTGTCCCCGGAAATATGAAGCGTAACAACAGTACCTCTTTCCTTTCGCCCGGATGAGGTCATTTCAAAATCCGTTCCACCGTCACAGATCCACTTTACTGCTTCCGCCCCTTCCTGATAAGAAAGGGTATCGATCTCCACCTGGTCCGACACCATAAAAACGGAGTAAAAGCCCAGGCCAAAATGCCCGATGATCTGGTTGTTTTCGTCCTGATCCTTATACTTCTCCAGAAACTCCTGAGCACCGGAAAAAGCCACCTGATTGATGTACTTTTTGACCTCCCCGGCCGTCATGCCGATTCCATTGTCCATCACCTGAATGGTTTTCTTTTTCTTGTTCAGCACCACATGGATCGCGTAGTGTTCGCCATCGTCCACTTTCGCATCTCCCATGGAAACAATCCGCTTCATCTTGGCGATGGCATCGTTCCCATTGGATACCAGTTCGCGGAGAAAAATATCCTTGTCCGAATAAAGCCATTTCTTTATGATCGGAAAGATATCTGCAGTATTGACAGAAATATTTCCACTTTCTTGAATCATGATTTGTTCAACCTCCAATAACTTCTGTTTTTTATTCAAACAGTGCCATGACTTCCTCTTTCGTCATCCTGGATACAAACGTCTCGCCAGGCTTGATCACGGCATCCGTCAGATTCCTCTTTTGTTCCTTCAGATGCTCGATTTTCTCTTCAATCGTGCCTTTTGTGATCAGCCGCATGACATGAACCGCCTTCTTCTGCCCAATCCGATACGCCCGGTCCGACGCCTGATCCTCCACCGCCGGATTCCACCAGGGATCAAAATGGATGACCGTATCGGCTCCAGTCAGATTCAGACCCGTTCCCCCGGCCTTTAAAGAAACCAGAAACACCTCTGCTTCCCCTTCATTGAATCTCTTTACCAGTTTGCCGCGTTCCCGCACTTCGGTATTTCCATCCAGATAAAAGGTATGGATCCGGCTCGCTTCCAGCCGCTCCCGGATCAGCTTCAGCATACTGGTGAACTGCGAAAACAGCAGCACACGATGCCCGCTTCCCAACGCATCGGACAGGATTTCATCCAGCAGAAGCATCTTGCCGCTTTCTCCGCTGTAATTTTCCAGAAACATTCCGGGATGACAACAGATCTGCCGCAGCCGGGTCAGCGCAGCCAATATCTTAATCTGACTCCGTTCATAGCCCGAACGGCCGATTTCAGCCGTAATCTCCCCCCGGACCCGGGACAGATAAGCCAGATAAACCTTCTTTTGCTCCACAGTCAGATCCGCGACCATCCGGCTTTCAATCTTTTCCGGAAGCTCCTTCAGTACATCTGTTTTCAGGCGCCGGAGGATGAAGGGCTTGATATGCTTTGCCAACTCCTCCACCGTATCTGTGTCGTGCTCCTTCACAATGGGCTTTTCATAATCCGACAGAAACTTTGCATGACTGAACAGGTAGCCCGGCATAACAAAGTCAAAGATGGACCAAAGCTCGGAAGGGGAATTCTCCATAGGCGTACCTGTCAGGGCAAATCGCCTCTTTGCGTGGATCGACTTGACCGCTTTCGCACCCTGGGAAGCAGGATTTTTAATATGCTGCGCTTCATCGATAATGCAATAACGGAAGGTAAACTTCTGATAGCTTTCCTTATCCCTGCGGATTAAAGGATAGGAGGTAATCACCAGATCGACTTCCGGAATTTGTTCCATCAGCTTTTCCCGTTCGCCTCGGTTGCCAATCAACAGCAGCGTTGACAGATCCGGCGCGAACTTCCGGACTTCCTCCTGCCAGTTGCACACCAGGGAAGTCGGCGCCACCACCAGGGACGGTTCCCCGCACCCTTCCTCCTTGTCTGAGAGAAGCAGCGTAAGCACCTGCAGGGTCTTCCCAAGGCCCATGTCATCTGCCAGGATCCCACCCATCCCGTATCGGGACAGGGTTTTCAGCCATTTGAATCCCAGCTGCTGATAATCCCGCAAGATCCCTTTCAGGGACTCCGGTATATCCGCATGAACCTCTCCGGGCTTCCGGATATCCCTTACCATATCACGGAAGGCATCGTCCTCCTGAATATCCTGTATCCCGGAATCCTGCAGCTGGCGGTCCAGATACAATGCGCGGTATTTCGGCATCTCCATCGTCCCGTTCCGCAAATCCCTGTCCCGGATGCCAAGATGTTCCGTCAATTCCGCCAGTCCGTCCAGCTCCCTGTTGTCCAGAGGTAAAAAGCTCCCATCCTTCAGCCGGTAATACCGTTTCTTTTCCCGCAGCGCTTCAAAAATCCGGTCAAGCTCGGAAGAATGAATCCCGCCGATATCAAAGGTAAACTCCAGCAGATCCGTATCTGCGCTCAGACGAATTCCGGCAGAATAGGTCAATTTGCTGTGGACAATCACCCGAAAGTCCTCAGAATAGTATACATCCGCCATCTGCTGCAGCTGAAACAAACCGGTATGAAAAAAGGAAAAAATATTTTCTTCCTCTTCCAGATACACACCATGGGGGCAAACCAGAAAGGAGTATTTTTCAAAAAGGCCCAGTACCTTTCGCTCGGTATCCATATCCCGGATCAGGATTTTGCCGCCCTTTTCCGATGCCGGACTATGGTGCTCCGGATCAAAGGGATCGATTTTCTTTTCTCCATATTGGAACAGGACACGAGCCTGAATGCCTGCCCCTTCCCGGTCAAAGTAGATCCTGGCCTGCAGGGGTTTCCTTTCCACCATCTGGTCCACAGGATCACTGGTCTGAACACTGCCGACCCGCTCCGCATGAGGCAGCACCTCCGAAACAAAGCGCTCCCTGTCCTCTCCGGTAAAAAGCAGCTTTCTGCTCCCTGTATGGTCCATGATTCTGACAAAGGGCATGATATTTCGGATCTGATCCACTGGCGGCCGATAAATCCGATCCCCCACCAAAATATAGGTCCCGTCCGATGTCAGGCTGTGGATGGAATCTGCCAGTTCGATATTCATGGCCAGATCCTCACCCTCCTTGTCCACTGAAAACTGAACCGGGACGGCTTCCCGGCGGATCCGTACATCGTCACAGACCCTGCCATGCAGTATGGCCCGGAAGGGTTGATCGTCCATAATGGAGAAAAAACGTCTGACAAGGGCATCCGTCAGACAAATGTATTTATCGTGAAACAAACCGGAGCTGTAATGGTACCCATTGTCCAATCCGTTCACCTGGTACAATTCATGGAGAAAATCGATCAGTGGATCCTGCTCCTCCGGAAACATATGCCAATCGGGATCATAGGTAAATTGCCTGCCAAAATAGATGGAATTCCGGTTTTCCAGGTCCTCCAGAAACTTTCTCACATTGCGCACCACATACATCCGTTTCTCTCCGATTCGAAAAGACAGAAGAGAGGATACGCCATAATCCTCCTCCACATCCGGCCGGAATTCATAGACCGGCTCCAGGGTGACCGGAGTTTGCCCGACAGACGGCGAATATTGAAAATAATGAAAAATCTCCCTGGCGGTTCTTTTTGCCATGATCGTCCGAAATCCATCGTGCTCTTTCAGCCACTTTAAATGAAGCAGAACCGCCACGATATGCTTGCAGTGCCCCCAGTACTTCCGGCTGGCCGGACAGGTGCATTCCGCAGACTGAAAAATACCATCATCATCAAACACAATGCGCACATTATAGTCCTGACGGCCCCTTACCACGCTGTATATGATTTCCTTGTCCTCCTGGATCCGGATATTTTTGATCCTCCCGCTGCGATAATAAGCCATGCCCCGCTTATAAACCTGCGGCGACGCACTGTAGTTCACAATCAGGGAGTCCGGTATCTGAAGCATTGGCAAAATCCTTCCTTTTAGATATCCTATTAGATGTCCTATCCAAATATTATAACATTTTTACAGGACTTATGGAAGGGGCTCAAATTTTCGCTTTCCGCCTGGCGCCGGCACTCCTTTCGCTTTTATGTTTTCCATCTTGTCGAATTCCCCATTTTCCTCCGGGTTGCCTTTATTCCGGTAAGCCCCCGGCGGCAGGCCATATGCTTTTCGAAACTGACGGGAAAAATTGGGCAGGTCATTGAATCCGCAGGAATACATGACCTCCTTGATCGTCATATCGGTGGTCCCGATCAGGTTTTCCGCCCGTTTCAGCCGAAAGGACAGCAGATATTCCTGTACCGATAATCCCAGCTTTTCCTTGAAAACACGAAAAAGATGACTCCTGCTGATACCCAGACGGGAGGCAATCTGGCCAACCGTGATCCCGTAGGAAAAATTTTTGCTGATGTAATCCAGAGCCGGTTCCACAATGCCGGTGCGTTTGCCTGCCGGCGCTTCTTCCCGTTGAATCATGGAAAAGAATTCATACAAACGGGACAGGGTCAGAAATTCATTGCTCCCGGAGTCACAGATCTCACGCAGTTCCCGCATACAGGTCTCCATCCGCGTCGGGTCGGCATAGAAAAATGCCGGATGCTCCAGACTGATGCCGCATTGACTGCAGATCTTCGCTGCTTCGGTTCCGTTGAAGCCAACCCAGCAGTATTTCCACGGATTGTTCCGGTCTGCCTGATAATAGGTCACCACACCGGGCACAATCAAAAATCCCTCTCCCCGGCTCAGCCGGTATTCCTTTTTCCCTACGGAAAAGGTCCCTTCCCCGTCCAGAATACAATGGATCAGGAAATGATCCCTTACTGCCGGGCCAAAGCTGTGCCCCCTCCCGCAGGCTTCCCATCCGACCTGGTGGATATAAACAACACCGGATACGGTATCTCCTTTTTGTTCGATCCATTCGCGAGTCATACCATCCTTCATGTTCCCAATTTGTCCTCCGCTTAAATTTCATATTAATTTACATGTTAAACTGCATGCTAAACTGCATGTTAAATTACATGTTGAATTACATACAAAAAAATTATATCATACATATTATGTAATGCAACATTAAAACAATAATTTGCAACAATGTTCCATATCAATTTCACCGGATATCGTTTAGAATAAAGCCGTAAGGACACAGGACCCATGCAATAGTTTGCAACCAATAAGAGGAGGAGAATTATGCCAAAAATTACATTTATGGGTGCCGGAAGTACCGTATTCGCACGAAATGTGCTGGGGGACTGCATGTGCACACCGGCTCTGCGGGAAAGCGAACTCGCCCTTTACGATATTGATGCCAAAAGGCTCGAAGAGTCCGAAATGATACTGAAGGCCATCAACAAAAACGTAAACGAAAACAGAGCCGTCATTAAAACCTATCTTGGTGTGGAACACAGAAAGGAAGCCCTGAAAGGAGCGGATTTTGTCGTCAATGCCATTCAGGTCGGATTATACGATCCGTGTACCATCATTGACTTTGAAGTCCCGAAGAAATACGGCCTCCGGCAGACCATTGCGGATACACTGGGAATCGGCGGCATCATGCGTGCCCTTCGTACCATTCCGGTGCTCCAGGATTTTGCCGACGATATGGAGGAAGTCTGTCCCGATGCCTGGTTCCTGAATTACACCAACCCTATGGCCATGCTGTCCGGATACATGCAGCGATATACCGGCATCAGGACAGTGGGCTTATGCCACAGCGTACAGGTCTGCTCCTCCACCCTGCTGAAATCTCTGGGAATGGAAGATAAACTGGAAGGCCGCCGCGAGCTGATCGCGGGGATCAACCACATGGGCTGGCTGCTTGCGATCCATGACAAGGATGGAAACGATCTGTATCCGGAAATCCGGAAGCGCGCCGCGGAGAAAAACGCATCCGAAAAGCACAATGACATGGTCCGCTTTGAATACATCAGGCGGCTGGGCTATTATTGCACCGAATCCAGTGAGCACAATGCGGAATACAATCCGCTTTTCATCAAGTCCAAATACCCCGAACTGATTGACAAGCTGAACATCCCGCTGGATGAGTATCCCCGCAGATGCGTAAACCAGATCAAAGGCTGGGAAGAAGAAAAGAACAATATCCTTCAGAACGGCAAGGTGACCCATGAGCGCTCCAGGGAATATGCTTCCTATATTATGGAGTCCATTGCGACCAATACCCTGTATAAAATCGGTGGCAACGTGCTGAACACCGGTTTGATTGACAACCTGCCCGCAGACGCCTGCGTTGAAGTGCCCTGCCTGGTGGACGGCGGCGGGATCCGCCCCTGTCATGTGGGAAGATTGCCCGTTCAGCTGGCTGCCATGAATATGACCAACATCAATGTTCAGCTGATGACCATTGAAGCAGCCCGAACCCGGAAAATCGAAAACATCTATCAGGCTGCCATGTTGGATCCCCATACCGCAGCTGAGCTGTCCATCGATGATATCGTGAAAATGTGTGACGATCTGATTGAAGCTCACGGTGAATACATGGCTATGTACCATAAATAGAAGTTGGAGACTGGAAGCCGGAATCAGTCTCCCTTCCGGGAAATGGAAGCGGCATGATCCATCCGGATCATGCCGCTTCTCTGTCTCTATTCCATTATTTGAAATATTTGAAAACCAATAATTGCTTGATATCTATAGATACTTGATATCTATAGATGCTTAAAATCATAATTTACTCGAAATCAACAACCTGCTGTTTTTCCGCGGATTCAAAGATGGCTTCCATCAGTTTCATCACGCGCATGACCTGCGGCAGCTTCACGATGATTTCTGCCTTCCCGTCCAGGGTAGCCGCCACATTCTTATAAAATTCCTTGATGTTGCCCGGGACAAGGGGAATTTCCGTCTCCTGAATGGTATCCTTCCTGCGGGGTGCCATGGTTTTGGTGATACCTGCCGCTGTCCGGACCGGTATAATATCGGTCTCGCTCTTTCCCTTTGCAGTCACCACTTTGGCAGGCTCTCCCCAGTTTACGATCTCAGCCGTGCCGTTATTGCCGAGCATGTACCATCTCGGGAGATTAATAAAGTTGCTGGTTCCCACCTCAAGCACATACTTCACGCCGTTTTCGAAAAACAGTTCTGCATGGAATCCGTCATCCACCAATTGATTAGTAACATGATCCACAGTGGCATAGACCTTTTTAACTTTCCCCGGTACGAACATCAAAGCCTGGTCCAGAATGTGAACTCCCCAGTCCAGAATCATGCCGCCGCCGTGTTCCTTTTCCTGTCTCCAGTCGCCGGGAATTCCTCTGGAGCCGTGAACTCTGGATTCAATGGCAAATACCTCGCCCAGCATTCCCTCATCATAAATTTTTTTCATGGTCAGAAAATCTTCATCCCACCGGCGATTCTGATGAACCACCAGAAGTTTTCCGGTCTCTTTGGAAACATCGATCATTTCCTGAAGATCTGCGGATCCCAATGTGATGGGCTTCTCTGACACAACATTTTTACCTGCACGCATGGCCTGAATGGCGATTTCCTTATGAAGATCATTTGGTGTAGCCACCAGAACGATATCAATCATATCATCCGACAGCAACTCTTCTCTGCTGTTATAGACTTTCAGACCTTTTTCCCTTGCCAATTGCTGTCTGCTCTCTTTGATATCGAAGGAACCGACAATCTTTACTTCCTTCGTACCCTCGGCCAATTCCAGGTGATGACTGCCCATTCCACCAAAACCAATGATGCCAATGGCATATACACCGTTACCCAACACGAAAACTCCTCCTTTTCATTGATGGCTATCTGTTTATCAAACCACATCAAGTACTCATTATAACATGAACTCCACATGAATCCATACCAATTGACAAAAAAGTCAATTTTCTATTTTTCCATGCATCTTTTGTGGCTCAAAGACGGACAGGCTGTCCTCCGTTATCCGCAGATTCCATTTCCGCCCGGGCAATCCGTATGGTTTCCATGGTACTTTGTGGGGATGCCGTCCGGATTGGAGTATCGTTGATCAGGGCATTGGCGAAATATTTGATTTCCCGGTAATATCCGTCGTCTTTCGGCAAATCCGGTATAAAGGACTTTCCGTCATTGGGATTGGCCTTCACAACCCCTTTCCGGTAGATCAGATTACCTTTTTCAAAATTGACCCGGAACAGCATTTCAAAACCGAAATCCCCTTCCAATGTCCAGTCATCCTCTGCCGTAACCACTTTCCCGTCCTCATAGAGATATCGGGTGGATACAATATCATAGCCGCTGGTGGGAATGACATTCTTCCCCACGGTGGAAACTGCCTTTGGTGTACCAAACAGCCAGTTGATGGTATCCACATCATGCACATGCTGGTCCATCAGTGCCCCGCCGCTCTTGTCCCCTATTTGCAGCCAGTTCTGATAGGACCATTTTGGCGTGGAACCGCCGCGGAAGAAATATGCGCTCAGCACCTTGCCGAAGCGGCCCGTTTCCACACAATCCTTCAGGTATTCATAGGCAGGCAGGAAACGCAGGCACTGCGCTGCCATGAGTTTCTTCCCATTTTTCTCCGCCGCATCGATCATTGACCGGCATTGCTCCACGGTCAACGCCATGGGCTTTTCACATAACACATTAATCCCCTTGTTCAAAGCCTTTACTGCAGCTTCTGCATGCAGATAGGTCGGAAGCGGGGTATCTACATAGTCCAGATCTTCCTTCTCCAGCATCTCATCAATATCGGTATACAGATGATATTTTGAAAAATCATATTTTCCATTGCCGACATTAATGTTTCCCGGAATGAATATATTCTGAAATTTTTTGTCGTCAATATCGCACACGGCGGTCAACCTAACCGGAAATCCCTCGGATTCCAGGCGGATATAATTATCCAGGTGCCCTCTTCCCATGAAACCGATTCCAATTAATCCAACTTTCAGCATAATGAACCATTCTCCCTTCTTTTTGCTTTCTCTCTTTCCTGCTTTTATGGTTTCTTCTTTCTCTCTTTCCTGCTTCTTGCTTTTTCTTTCCTGTTTCTTTGTTTTTTTATTTTTATGTTTCCATATAATTATTTTTCCAGAATCCGATCCATGGCTCCGGACGTATTGTAAAGAATCTGATCGGTATAATTCTTATAGGGCGACATTTCTGCTGTTATATAATCATCGTATCCGATCTCCCGGAATGCTTTCATGACCTCAGGGAAATTGACATCTCCTGCCAACAGATCCACAAAGCCGCCCAGTGTCCCCACCGACTGGCGGAAGTCCTTGATGTGAACCTTCTTGATGCGATTTCCCAGAATCCGCACCCATTGCTCCGGATAGCCGAATTGGAGCACGTTGCCGATATCAAAATAGGAGCCTATCCACGGGCTGCCGATTTGATCAATGAGATTCCGCATTTCAAGAGGGGACAGCAAAAACTTGTTCCATACATTTTCCAATCCTATGTTTACCTGGTTGGCTGCCGCCTCTCCCTTCAATCTTGTAAAGGCTTCCAATGCCCGGTCATATGCCACATCATACGGCACCGCCTCACCGCCTGCAGAAGGACCGGTAACTGCACCTGGAACTACAAGGATGCTGTCCGCCCCAAAAACAGCGGCTACTTCCAGCTGCTTTTTAACAATGTCCCCCGACTTTTGCCGGATCGCCGGATCCGGACTGGTGGCGGGATAAGTCCAATAAAGCCCGCTGGCAATACTGGGGACCTCAATTCCCACTTCCTCTGCCGTTCTTTTCAGAACCAGCAAATCCTTCTCACTGCTTGCAAGGCTCACCTCGCCTTCCTCATCCAGGCTCAGCTCGATTCCATCGTATCCTGCCTTTTTGGCCAGAACCATGCAATCCGCCATTTTCATGCCGCCTGGAAAGGACCAGATGTTGATTCCCTTTTTCATCTTGATTCCCCCTTTGTTTTGACGAAGATGTAAACCCATTTCTGAATGGTATATGGTATATATGGAAAATTTGTTTCCTTATTTATTATACACGGCATTTTCGGGTTTTTCTTTACACAGAGGGTCGCAATATTTATAATATTGGACGTTTATAGCCGTGGCTGTGCCATGGTTCTTACTTCGCTAAAGCAATGCGACCCGGAAAATGATCAGCATATTAATAAAACCCTGCAAAGATAGGAGAGAAATGCAGGGCTTGATTCATTCTTTATAGAATTGATCTATTCCGTTTCACCGTACACCATCCGGAGTACCTTCTTAAGCGTATCGCCTTACCCTGCCCATTGAATCACACCGCAGGCCAGCCGCTTTCCGGAGTCCCCGGCAGGCTGGGTCCGGTAATCATCGGGATTATTGTGAATGATAATGGACCTTCCCACGACATCATTCACCTGAAACCTGTCGGTAAAAAACCCCATACAGGCCCTACCGTGATTGGAAAACAGGACGGGGAAATCCCCTGCGTGGTTTCCATGCGGCTGATTTGTAGGATTCCAGTGCCCGTTGGCAGCCTGAAACGGATCGTTTGGATTGCCCACTTCGCATACACCATTTTCATGAATATGAAATCCGAACGGCCCCACCGGAGCTTCCGTCGCCGTTCCCGGTCTATATTCAGGCAGGCCGGTGACCTGTACACTGACCCAGGTTCCTCCCGCAACGTTTTGAAAGTTTACCACTCCATTGATTTGAGGCCGCAGTGGTCCTCCCGTCACGTAGGCAACCGCATTTCTGTTTTCCCAATTCGTCCAATAACCGTTCTGATACAAATGATCGCCTCCAATACTTTTATGTACTCCTGTATCAGCATATGAGCCGTGACTCAAAAGGTGAACGAATGAATGGAAAACATCTGAAAACAGTCTTGTGAAATGGACTGACCGGCGTTATAAAAACAGGCTTGTGAAATTCCTGCCTGAGTGATTGAACTTACGCTTCCAAAGCCCGGTACCGGTGTCTGGCAAGCGCAAACAATCCGTACAGCCCGGGGGCAATCAGCAGGAGGGCAAGCAGACCCAGGATCAGATAAATCCAGGCTTCCGGAATGCCGTATTGAATCAGGGCAATTGCAGATACCGCAAACAAAGCGATTACCAGCCAGGAAAGCAGCATGCTGAACATAACGTTTAGATTTTGCTTGATTGCTTCCTGAGGGTCGTTCCACTCAAGTTTTGGGTGCAGAAGATCTATGATCAGGCCCAGAATATTCATAAGGATGTTGACCAGGGTCCCCAGGATAACGATAGCCAGCAATCGACCGGGAGAAATATGCAAAAGGACAGCTAAGGGTATTGCTATCACAATCAGATATACAGACGATAAAACACTGCTCTGGAGTAACTTTGCCAGTACCTGATTTTCAGGGGAGACCGGTATCATCCTGGAAAACCAGAATGTGCGGCCCTCCCTGGAAATGGAGGTACAGGAAATCATATTCATACCGGATCCGAAAAGTATAATCCCCAGCGATATCAGAGCGGCTATGAAGCCATATTGAGAATTCCTGGCATAACCCATCGCTTGTTTCAGGCCGCCCTGCTGCGTCAGATAAGGCATGAGCAGAGCAAAAGGGAGAATGATGACCCCAACCAGTGAATTCATTACATATATGGGTGTACGCAAAAACAGCTTCCATTCTCTTCGAAACAATGCCGAGACAGGCGAAGACATGGTGCCAATGCTTTTTTCCATACTCTGTCTGGACAAGGCCTTCCCTTTGCGCTTTGCTTCCTGGCCGGACAGATAGCCTTTGTAAAAGAACCGGTCTCCCAGCCACCACAGGGCAGCCAGCAGTACCAGGGAGAATCCAACGAATAACAGAAAATAGCCCCATCCTGACAAGCCCGGAAGGGACAAACCCAGGGTAGCCCAGATACTGGCCGGGAATCTGCTCCCGATGGATTTCACAAGGGCAGTGCTGCTCCGGGCCAGCTTCTCCATATATTCCGCTTCATTTCCCTCCGGAATGTTCTGTGTAACAAAATTGATGCCCAGCCCCAAAAAAACGCCCAGCAGGCTGCCTATGATCATCAGCATGTCCTTGTTCCGACGGATGTTGACAAACCGCACCAACAGGACAACAAAGATGGATGCAATCACCAGGGGCGGAACAGGCGCCAGCACGATTAAAACAATCCCCTTCAGCCAATACCATATGCCGGTTCCCGCAGTGGTGCCATAAAGAATAAATGCAGGGAGAAGAAGAGAGAGCGTGACCGGATACTCACTCAGAAGCACAGTGATAAACTTTACCCCCAGTACCTCTCCCGGACGTAAAGGCAGGGGAACCAGCATACCCATATCATTGGAAAAGTAAAATACCGATATAATATAAAAGATGCCGAAGATCAGGGAAAGCAGCTGGCACAGCAGGAAAGCAACGGTCAAAACGATTTCAGGATGTCCGATTGCCTGAGCTCCCCTGAATATTCCGGAAATCATAAGACAGTACAGATAAATTATGCTGCCAATGCCAACGACAACACCTGCCAGAGTAAGGACAGGTTTCCACAGGCTTTTTTTCTCCCGGGTATATTGATATTTCATGGATGAAATCCCAAAATATATATTGCAATAAGTCTTGAGTAAGGAAAGAAATTTTTTCATCATTCGGTCAGCTCCAGAAAGATATTTTCCAGCGAATCGGCCTGATCGCCGTGCCTGAGTTCCTCCATGGTACCCATGGCAATCAGTTTTCCTTTCTTGATGATACCAATCCGGTCGCAAAGCTTTTCCGCCACCTCCAGGACATGAGTGGAAAAGAACACGGTATTGCCCTCATCGCAGTGTTTCCTCATATATTCCTTCAGAAGATGGGATGATTTGGGATCCAGCCCGACCATCGGCTCATCCAATATCCATACCGCAGGATTGTGAAGCAGGGCACCCGTCAATACAATTTTCTGCTTCATCCCATGAGAGTAACTTTTAATGAGATCTCCCACTGCGTCCGTTAAATCGAACATATCGAGGAGTTGACTTATCCGCTCACATCTTTCCTTCACAGGTACTTCATAGACATCCGCCAGAAAGTTCAGATATTCGATTCCGGTGAGCCGGTCATAGACATCCGGATTATCCGGGACATACCCAGTCTGCCGCTTTGCTTCCAGGGGATTTTCCGCGGTATCAAACCCTGCCAGCCGGATGGTCCCGCTGTCGGGGTTTAAAAGACCCACCATCATTTTAATGGTAGTGGTTTTTCCTGCTCCGTTGGGACCCAAAAATCCGAAGATCTCTCCGGGACGGACATTCAGATTCAAATCGTCCACAGCTTTTACGGAACCTTTGTTATAGCTCTTGGAAAGGTGCTTGATTTCTATCATACCGTTTCTCCTTGCCTTTTCGTTAACTTATTTTAACATGCTCCGCCCACAAATGGAAGTGAAATATGGTCCTGCTTTTTCCAGTCTCTGAGAATGCAATAATATATCATGCAGGAATTTTTTCATTGGAAAGGAAGAGAAAGGATTCCCGCCGAAAATGTAGAATAACTATTATGGTTATACTAAAAACAAGAATGGAATAGACAATTCCTATTTGAATGAAAGGAGTTTTTTTATGAACCTGGAAAAAGGAAAGCAATACCATGGCTTCCGGTTGGAAGAGCAGAAAGACATCAAGGAATTAAATGCCACTGCAAACCTGTTTTTTCATGAAAAGAGCGGCGCCAGGCTGCTCTATCTGCAAAACGATGACGACAATAAAGTATTCTCCATATCTTTTCGCACACCGCCGCCGGACAACACAGGAGTGCCGCATATTATGGAACATTCGGTGCTGTGCGGTTCCAGGAAGTTTCCCCTGCGGGAACCTTTTGTCGAGCTTGTCAAAGGCTCTCTCAATACCTTCCTGAATGCCATCACCTACCCGGATAAAACGGTATATCCCATTGCCAGCCGCAATGACAAGGACTTCACCAATCTGATGGACGTCTATCTGGACGCCGTTTTTTATCCCAGCCTCCATACCAAGCCGGAAACCCTGATGCAGGAGGGCTGGCATTACGAACTGGAGGATAAGGATCAGCCCCTTGCCTACAAAGGCGTTGTATACAATGAAATGAAGGGAGCTTACTCTTCCCCTGAGCAGGTTCTTTTTGCAAAAATCCAGGAATCCCTGTATCCGGACACTCCCTATGCCTATGAATCCGGAGGAGATCCTGATTTCATCCCGGATCTGACCCAGGAACGGTTTGAAGCATTCCATAAAAAATATTATCATCCTTCCAACAGCTACATTTATCTGTATGGAAACGGCGACATGGACGCCCATCTGCGCTTCATCGACGAGGAATACCTGAGTCATTTTGTCAGGCAGCCGGTGGATTCTGAGATCCCGGTGCAGAAGCCCTTTTCCAAAATGCACAGGATGGATGCGGAGTATTCTGTTTCCACCCAGGACAGCCCGCAGGGCAAGGCCTACCTGAGTCTGAACTATTCCATCGGTCAGTCCACTGATCCTTTCCTTTATCTGGCGTTCAATATCCTGGAATATCTGCTGCTGGATAACCCGGCTGCGCCTCTGAAAAGGGCCCTGCTGGAAGCGGGAATCGGAAAAGATGTTTTCGGAGCCTTTGAAAATTCGATTCAACAGCCGTTCTTCAGTATTATCGTAAAGGATGCCAATGGAGAAGACGCGGACCGATTCCGGCAGATTACGGAAACCACGCTGCAGGACCTGGTTAAAAAAGGCATCGACAAACGTTTGGTGGAAGCAGCCATCAATTACCGGGAATTCAAACTCCGGGAAGCAGATTTCGGCGGCAGCCCCAAGGGCCTGATCTATGGCATCCGCTGCATGGACAGCTGGCTCTACGGAGAAGATCCCACCATGCATCTGTATTTTGAAGACACTCTTGCAAAGATCCGGAAAGCCCTTACCGAGCCGCTTTTCGAAGAGCTGATCGAAAAATACATACTGAACAATGCTCACAGCAGTATGGTGATTGCGAAGCCCAAACCCGGTCTGGCGGAGAAGAAAGATCAGGAGACAGAGACAAAACTGCGGGACTACAAAAAGACACTGACGGATTCCCAGGTGGATGGGATCATCCATCAAACCAAAGAATTGAAGCGGAAACAGTCTGAACCCGATTCTGCGGAAGCACTGGCCACCATTCCGACAGTGGAATTATCCGACATCGAGCCCAAAGCAGAGGAACTGCCCCTGACCGAGAAAACACAGTCCGGCGTTCCGGTATTGCATCATCCCCTGTTCACCAATGGGATATCTTATGTAAACCTTTGGTTCGGCACCGATGCCGTACCCGTGGATCTGATCCCTTATGCCGGGCTGCTGGTCAATGTACTGGGCCAGATCAACACCAAAAATTATGGCTATGAGGAGCTGTCCAAGGAAATCAACATCCATACCGGCGGAATTGATTACTCCATCCAGTCCCTGGCTTTGAATGGGAAGGACGGGGAATTCAAGCCCAAACTGTTGATCCAGGCCAAATCGCTGACAGACAAGCTCCCCCGGCTGATGGAGCTTTTGTGCGAGCTGGTGAATGAAACCCTGTACCAGAATACCAAGCGGCTTCGGGAGATCATACAGGAAGTTCGTTCCCGTATGGAAATGGTGATCAATCAGTCCGGCAACATCATAGCGCTGAACCGTGTCAGCTCCTATTTCTCCCCTGCGGGGAAATATACCGAGCTGGTTTCCGGAATCGAGTATTACCGCTTCCTGAGCCATCTGGAGCGAAACTTTGACAAGGAAAAAGAAGCATTGGTACAGAAACTGGAACAGGCAGCCAGGCTGATCTTCCAAAAAAGCAATCTGGTCGCCAGTGTTACCCTTCCCGAGGAGGATTACCCGAAATTTGCCGGGCCGTTTGACCGCTTTGCCGACAGTCTGAAACAGGAAAAGCCGGCTCCGGCTCCGTTCCCATTCCGGATCTCGGCGGAAAATGAAGGCCTGATGACTCCAAGCAAGGTGCAGTATGTGGCCAAAGGATACAGTTTCCTTAAAATGGGCTATCATTACACCGGGTCCATGCAGGTGCTTCGGACCATCGCCAATATGGATTACCTCTGGAACCGCGTCCGGATCCAGGGCGGCGCTTATGGGGTATCTGTCGTCTTTACCCGGAGCGGCATGATGATCTTTACCTCATACCGGGATCCCAGCCTGCGGGAAACCCTGGAAAACTATGACGGGTTGTCCGATTATCTGTCCGCCTTTGACGCGGATAAGAGGGAAATGAAGAAATACATCATCGGTACCATCAGCAGTATCGATGCGCCTCTGACCCCACAGATGAAAGGCAACCGGGCAGATATCAACTATTTCACCGGCCTTTCCCGGAGCCAGATTCAGAAGGAAAGAGATGAGATCCTGAGCACAAAGGCAGAAGACATCAAAGCGCTGGCCGGTTTGGCACGGGATATCACAAAAAACAATTTTGTCTGTGTGCTGGGCGGAGAAGGCAAGATTGAAGCGAATAAGGATTTGTTCAAAAAACGGATCCGCGTTTTCGGACAGGAATAAAGTTCCGGATGAAGCCCATCATGAAGTGAATTTACGGAAAAGTGTTCAAAGGAGGCTGACCTGTTTGGGCCAGCCTCCTTCCCTATTCCTTTACTCATATTTCTTATTGATGTCGTTGCTTCTACGATAACGATTTGATCTCTTTTTTGAAATCCTTCAATGTTTTACCGGACTCTTTCTTGAGCTGTTGTGTCAGATTGGCCGGATAAATCCGTTCATCTTCCGCAATATAATAGTATCCATCCTGCAGTGCAACAGCTGTATAACCGCCTCTGCTGTATGGATTCAGCATAAACACCAGTCGATCCCCTTCTTTGAATTTGGGGCTGATCTCAAGCGCAACCGGCGTAATATACATCATGATTTTTTTGCCTTCCTCTTCCGCATGTCCCTTCAGTGTTTCATTAATACGAAGTTCAATTGGCCGTACAGTAAATTTATCCTTGGTCATACCAGCCTTTTTAGATAACTTTTCATCCGTAGAACCCTTCTTTGGAACAAATTCCAGCTCTTCGTCTTGTAGTACCCTGGAAACCGTGGCGTCTACAATCAGGCTGGATTCCCGTACCAGATCCGATAGGCCTAATGGCACCTCTGAGATCAAAGCCGGCGGAGGAAGCGTCGGATAATCCGACTGATGGGAAGACCCAAGCTTATCATGACCATTTTGGGAGTATGAACTTCCACAAGCAGTCATAATGGCTATTCCCATAAAAGCAACCATACAAATCAGAATACTCTTTTTCAATTTAGAAGTCATATTGCTACCCATCCTTTCCAGTGATAGAATCCCATCACATTTACATCATATGGTGCTCATTTCGTTAGCGCTGTTACAAGTAAGAAACATTAGACAATTCGAATACAACACAAATTCGGAGATTCATAATAAAAGCTACAAGAAGTGATGTCTTTTCCTGCTGGTCTCATGTTAGCTTCCTGGGGCAAATTAATTATGATGATTACCCCTACGCTTGTTATTATACACTATATTTCCAATAGTGTAAAGCTTTTAACAACTATTTGTGCCGCTGTTGGCAGTTGAAATGGAGGACAACATGAGAAATATTATTATTCGGGCATGGGGATTTGTCCGTCATCTGCGCACAAGAATTATTGCCACCCAAGTCCTGATGATTATCGCTTCCTTACTGTGGCTTGCGTTACCGCTTATCCTGGGGCAGATCTTTAATGCGAAGCATAACCTTTCTTATCTGAAAGAGCCCTATCAAATAATCTTTATCATTTCCGGAAACCATAATAATCAGCAAGAGCGAAAGCCGCCGTGTTCCATAACCCCGTCGGTGCCTTTCGCAGAAAGGCGGAATATAAAAATGGATATGCGCTTTGATGCAGTATATTATGAGCCGGACGCGCTTGACTATGTATTGGGAAAGAAGCTCCAAAGAAAATACGCAAACTTGCCCTGGATACAGATAGAGAGTCATAACCGCATACCGGATCTGACCGCCGCAGAAAACCGGGATTTTCCGAAACTGAAAAGCCATCTTATTATCGGAGTCAGAAAGACGCACCGATATGTCCCCAACCATAAGGTCTCCGACTGGCTGGTACCCTATACGTCCTCAGGCTGCAGAGCTATGTGTCTATACTGCTATCTGGTATGCAATTACAACAAATGTGCCTATCTGCGCTTGTTTGTCAACCGTGAACAAATGCTGAGCAGGCTGCTTAAGAAGGACGCCGCCGCTCCGGTACCACAGACCTATGAGATTGGCAGCAACAGCGATTTGCTGCTGGAAAACACCATAACAGATAATTTACCCTACACAATCGAGCACTTTGCGCATGAAGGACATGGGAATCTGACATTCCCAACGAAATTTGATATGGTAAATCCGCTGCTGACCCTTGACCATAAAGGCAAAACCATATTCCGTATGAGCGTAAATCCACAGACCGTGATCAGCCGCATAGAACTGGGCACTTCCCCGCTGCATGCAAGAATCCACGCCCTTAACGACGTGGCGGAGGCAGGATATCCAGTGGGAATGTTAATTGCGCCTGTGATCCTTCTTCCCGATTGGAAGTCGCTATATGGGGAATTGATCGGGCAATTGGCAGATGAGTTAAGCAAAAAGGTCAAAAGCAGCGGATTCATCGAGATTATTCTGATGACGTATAGCTTTGTACAAAACGCAATTAACACGGAGGCATTTCCAAATGCCATACAGCTTTTCGACCGGAACACTATGACCGGACGCGGGCGCGGCAAATACAGGTATCGAAATGAGATACGCGCAGAGGTCGAGTCCTTTTTACGGGAAAAGCTATCGCAACAGTTGGAAACCATGCCCATATTGTACATCTCATAGTGCTTTTCCTACTGCCGCAGCCATTGAAGGTTTTTGTACATCACAAAAAATGCTCTCCCATGGATGGCGAATCGTGTACCGCCAACAACGGGAGAGCGAGCAAACCACAATATCGTAAAATCAAAAATTCAGTTCATACAGGGTACCGATAGGCCCACTCAGCACCTCGTAACCGGTGTCCGTGATGGCAATGCCCTTTTCCCAGCGTGCTCCGAATTCCTTTGTAGATACGAAGGTATCCACCTGGAAGCACATACCCGGTTTCAAACTATAATCTGACTGTGTTTCAACCCAGGGGGCTTCCACTTCACACAGTCCCGTCCCATGCAGGGGCCCGTAAACGAAGTTCTCCCCAAAACCATGCCTTTGGAAATAATCATAAAAAGCCCTGGCAATATCCGCAGCATTTACGCCCGCTTTCAATTGCTTTTCCGTCCATTTATGTGCTTCAAGGCCAAACAGAACAACTTCCCGTCGGCGGCCTTCCAATTTGCCCAGCACAATCGGCAAACCGACAGACGCGGAATACCCGTCAATTTTTGACGACAGATTCAGCTGCACAATATCTCCTTTGCTGAATTTCCTGTAGCCGGAGCGGGAGATGGCATGCCGGGTGGAAGCTTCGGAAAATACATACATGGGAAGCCCCTCATATTCTGCTCCGTTTTCATAAATAATCCTTTGGGCCACCCCTACCATCTGGAGCTCGGTCATGCCGGGCCTGATTTCGTCAATGACCGCTTTTGTAGCCAATTCGGCAATACGGTAGCCCTCCTTCAGACATGCTATTTCAGCCGGAGACTTTATGGAACGCAGACGCACCATGATCTCATCGGCACGAATAATTTCCGCCTCAGGGAAAGCATCCCGGATTCCCTGCATGATCACCACGGTGGTATCCAGATAACTGGCGACGCCGATTCTCAGCTTTTTACCGGTAACGCCGATTGCTTCCAATGCGGTGTGAAAAGTATCAGGAACCAGTTCCGGATACTGCGGGTCGGCTGATTCGCGATACTCCCGCAGTACAAAGATCTTGTCGATCCTCGCGCTGTCCTGGGCAAAATAGCGGCTTTCCGGTCCTACCATCAGCGCTGCTTCCCCGGTTTGCGCGTTGATCGCCACACCAAATCGCTCGAAGACCGGCCAAAATCCGGAGAAATAACGGGCATTTCCATAATCACTCTCGGTGGAATTGACAATCAGGACATCCAACCCCATCTCTCTCGCCAATTTAGCCGCATTCGCAGCCCTTACCGCGTATTCCTTGTCCGGAATCCGAACTCTCCTTGTCATTTTCATTCTCCTCTGCTTCCTTTTTTCATTCTATAAAAGTGCGTTTTACCACGTCTGTTATTGATACAATCAAGAGTGCGTTTTAGCACGCCTGTTATTGATACAATCAAGAGTGCGTTTTACCGCTCCTGTTATTTATACAATCAGACTTCTGAGGCGCTCAACGATTCTTTTCGTCATCTGCCGGCCGATTTCCGGGCTGGCTTCCTGAGCAGAACGGGCAAACCATGCCCGGTTGTCCTGCCGGCGCTCATATTTTACCGCTGCCGGAGCCAGGTGGCTTAACAACGAAGTCTCCCATTTGCCGGCATGATCAAAACCAAATTCATCAGTAATGGACTGCTCGCTAATGGTAAGTACTTTGATCCAGTTCCATGGGTTATCCTTATCTTCCTGACCCAGGCTCTCGTAAAAAGCCGCATTTTTTTCGTCCCCCCACCAGCCATAGCCTTTCTTATTCTGCAGAAATTCAAATACAGCCGTTTTTGCAGCTTTCATGACGCTTAACCCCATAGGGTTCAGGGCCTCACTCTGATGAAAGTAAAATACATAGATATTCCGCCAGCCGCCGTCCAGCAGCGAAATGAATATATCGTGAAACATCTTCTCAAAGGCGTCATAATCCACATGGATGGAACAGGGTTGTTCCGGTCCGGCTACAGCCCAGCTGGCCGGGCCATACCAAAAAGGAGGGGCCAGCACCATGTTGCGCTCTTTTTCCAGGATTTCCAGGGATCTCTCAGCGATAAACGTATCGCAGCCTACGGCCATATGCTCGGCATGATACTCAATCACCCCGAGGGGAATGGCCAGCGGCCAATTCTCCTCCCTTGCTTTTTTCAGTTCCCTTGGATATGCATAACTCAGTTTCATGCAAAAACCTCCCTTTATTATAGTAAATATCCCTTGCGTGCCTGCATCTGTTGAAGCAATCGTTTGCCTTATTTATCAGAATAGAATTGCTGCCTCCCCGTCCAATTACCGCCTGAAGTCTGCGTCCGGGATAAATAAACCATAGTGGATCGTGCGTAGGCAAGACCATCATCGTCATCCGGATCATTTCATCCATTACCAGGACTCTCCATCGTATAAGGATGGCTTTAAGATTAGATTTCTGTAGATTTTTTTGGATTGTCCGTTATTGATTTTATCAAGAAGGATGGTTGCCGCCTGAATCCCTATTTCCAGAGGATCCTGGTTCATGGAGGTAATTTTAGGAGAAATCAACCCTGTATCGTCAATGGCATCAAAAGCTACAACCGCCATGTCCCCGGGAACGGCAAGACCTTTTTCCTTCAGAACACCTATTGCGCCGTACGCCATATAATTATTTGCGACGACTATGGCTTCAGGCGGAGCATCAAGGGACAAAAGCCGTCTCATGGCTTGCCGGCCGGAAGGTTTTTTGAAATCTCCTTTCACGACCCAGTCCTCCCTCATGGGAAGACCTGCTTTTCCCATAGCGATCTTAAACCCCAAATATCGGTCATGCCCTGTGCTTTGACTCATCGGACCCGAGATCATGCCGATTTTTTGATAGCCATGTTCAATCAGCTGATCGGTAAGCTTTATCGCAGCATTGATATTATCGATGGAAACGGAGTCGAACCCTTCCAGATCATCGGGTATATTATCTATCAGCACTACCGGTGTACCCAGCTTAATGAGCTGCCGAATGCTTTCGCTGTCTTCTCCGACACTTGCGAGAATCAAACCGCAAATCTGCTTGCTTAAAAGAGTCTCAAGCGCTTCCTGCTCCAGCTGGGTATCCTCATCAGAATTACAGACAAAAAGCGTAAACCCGTTTTCACGCAAGACGGACTGCGCGCCTTTTATCACATTGGCATAGAAACTATTGATCATATCAGAAGCAATGATCCCAACACTGTTACCGCTTTTCGATCGCAGTGATCTGGCTATGTCGTTGGGAATGTAATTATACCGCTTCGCCGCTTCCAACACTTTTTTTCTGGTTTCTTCACTTATCCTTCCTGTATTGTTGATGGCACGGGAAACGGTGGAGACCGAAAGCCCGAGTTCTTCTGCAATACCCTTAAGATTCAGCACTATAGCAAATCACACTCTCCTTCAATATTTTAATCAAAATACTTTAATGGTCAAAGCACTTTTATTTTCTACGGTCATTCAGTTTTAATGCGGCCAGATAAGCCGGCAATTCCACTTCCATCACGGAAGTAACCTGCCTGATCTTCCATTTCAAATGGAAGGCATCCGTCATATACTCCATACTGGGTTCCCATCCCAGCCGGGAATCTGCCTCTACGAGAGGAATCGTATCCTTTGCATTTTTGATTTCCGCTCTTCCAATATCTGTCATCCGATCAACCAGTTCGCCGATCCTCTTCTCATCCGTTTCAACGAGCAATTGCATTTTCAAGGTGTACCACTGCTTGACGTGAATGGTGGTTTTGACGCAATTGACGATGAACTTTCCAAGATTCATCATGGCGAACGCGTCACTTTTCCTGTTTTCCGGAAGTCTTTCGTAAACCTTTTCCAGACAGTCCACCCCGTGTTCAAAGCATTCCCGCATCTTTTTCAGCCTGGCTATCTCAACCGGAAGCCTGAACTGAAACAGGGAACTCCTCCCATTATCCGCCGCTCTGTAATTGGTGTGACAGATCCGGTTCCCTCCGAACATGGCATGGGGAACAGAAGGAATCCTGACATCCGCGCGAAATACAAGCGGATAGGACGGACCGATCCGGAAGGGCCCATACTGATCCTCATTGGTTGATACATAATATCGAATTCCCTCACTCCAGGCCTTCCAGGCTTCCAGCGCCAAGTCTTCCCCCTCTTCTCCAAAATCCCTTCGGGCTATCCTCCTGCAGATTTCATCGCTGTCAGGAGAAGGCTCCCAATAGGACCATTTTGCCAGCTCACTGATAAAGGAAGGCCACCAGCCGTAATGATGAGACTCCATCAGACCGCTCAGGCCCCACTTTTTCCGTGCTGCATGCAGTCCCTCATAGCGTTTCATCCACTGATACGGAGCCGGTTCATAAGGAATAACACCGATGTCCCAGGTTAGTCCACCTGTATTGCACATTGTATAAAGCCTTATCCCTCTTTCATGGGCTATTTCCGCCTCACTTGTGAAATACTCCCCCGGCCCCTCAAAGGATAAGGTATAATCAACACAGGTGCTGGTTACATGATCTGTCCTGATCTTTTCAAACATTTCAAATGTTACGAGCAGCGTAATGTCCGTGGGTATATTCTTCAGCAATTCAACTCTGTGTTCCTTATCTACGTATCCCCAATTATAAGTCCAGAATACAATATCAGCATCCGCCTTATGCTTTCTGATTACTTTTTTTATAAGGTTCAGCCATTGGGGATAATCCCTGCACGGCCACCAGCCCGGGCTGGGCTTGCCGGTTGGCAGTCCGTCTGCTGAGTTTTCCTCATGCGGTCTGCCGGATGTATTCGGATCTTTGCTCGGAAACTCCACAGATTCTCCTACCAGAACAACCCCTTTCAAGTCCGGACTTTTCTGAAATAATCTCCCATATGTGCCATCATAGTACTCTTCGGCATCTGTGTCGTCCGGATGTCTGGAACTCTTTAAACTGCTGTATGCATACACGTCTATCCCATAGCCTGCGGCGCGATAGATCAATTCATTGAAGTCCAAATACCCTGTGGGCGTCAGATCAACATCTTTTACAAATACAAGGATGGCATCCATCCCTGCGTGAGCAATGGCATTCAGATGCGAATCCGGGAACCTATCCAGCCCATAACCCGAATGAACCATCCTGGGTGAAAACAGGGGCTTTCTGCACTCATCCCCTGTTTTCAGGATCGGAGAACATCTTAGGTTCATCAGGTCTTCCAGATAGAAGCATCCCTGTGCAGCTCCCCTGTCGTCATATCCACATATCATGACCTTATCGGCTGTGCATAGCATCCGGTAGCTGCGCAAGGTATCCAATCCTTTCGCCAAAGAACGGCTGTCTTTTCCGGTAAGCAGGAAAATCTTCCGGATATCCTGCTCCCAATCACTTCCGATATGGCAGGTGCTTTTCAGTCGAACGGAGATACCCATTGAAACAAAGAAATAATCCTGCAGATCCTTTGCCGCATTCACAAGGACTCTGCCTGCATTCTTCGGTATGATAATATCCCATCTGTCGTCTATTTGAATTTCGCCCTTTCCGGGACGGATGGTATGATCTCTTCTTTCCGGCTTATGCACGTTCAGCAAACGTTTCCTGAAATCATAGTTTTCTTCGGCCATTTCCTCCATGCTCCTTCTTCCATATCCTCACTCCATGCTTCGCAGTTGATCCATCCAGGCTCCTGCCCCCGCATCTATCGTTTTCCGGGCTTCTTCGCCTATTAACCCCTGCTGAATGACAGACGGCGCAGCAATATAGGCGCGGAGATCGTTCAGATAGTCCACAGCTGAAGACAACTGCCGCTGGTCAATTAAAATCCGGATAATGGATATCCGATACAGGAGCTGATCGCCCAAAGCCTTGTTTAGCTGGCCTTTGGCCATATCATTCTGAATATCTTCTTTCATTGTCTGAGCAGGATCCGGCGAAGGCACCTTAATCGCAAAAACCCGATCTACGTTAAGATATTCTATCGCGTTGGAATTAGGAGGCGCCAGCCATAAGTAATTGTTCGATTCATCAGGATCGTACTCATAGATCCATGGAAATTCTATAATATGGTATTCTCCGTCCGCTACATCCTTGCACTTCACGGAATTCTGATCTGCACTCGGTGGATAGATCCCATAACGAAATGCGGTATCCCCTTCCTTTCCTTTCCCTGGGTCAACCCGAACATTTGCGTAAAGCTTCCACTGACCCTTACGGGGAAGAGTCGTATTGTGCAGCTGAATAGCCCATGCATCCGCATTCCCACGAACCCTGGCCGCAATATGATCGGAAGCTTTGGGATCGCTTACCATGGTTGTGCCGACAGGAGTATACAATTTAAACGTATTGTCCTGAAAATCCATCCAGTCAGATTCAGGCAGATCCTTCACCAAATCCGGAATGGTCGGCACGGTTCTGCCTTTCTGTAATTCTATCATGTCGTATAGGGACTTCATCGTTCCACTTTGATTATAGTTTACAATATCCGCTGTGTATGTCTTGAATCGATCAAAGCGATTATTGAAATCCACATCCCAATTGACATTTCGATCTGCCGCTTCCTTTGCATACTCCGCGGCACGCATTAAAATAGTATAATCCACTTCTATGCGTGTCCGCTGCACATGATTCAGGAATACAGGATCGTCTGCCACCGCTTCCACAGCCTTTGTAAACAGTTTATCTGCCTTATGCATCAAATCAAACGTCAGGTAAGAAGACCAAATGGACGTTGTTGGCCCCTGAAGGCTGGAATCGCTTTGTTCGAAGCTTTGCTGTAACGACTCAATATAGGATTGGATATAGGGCGCAGCATCCCCATAGTATCCCTTGACAAATTGCTTAATCAACTCGTGATAGTCTTGATCCGGATTCCAAAGCAATCGTGCGGCAAGCCACACCTTCAAATCGGTAAATCCGGTACTCTCCGGCGCACTCATATTGTGAGCCCCCTGTCCGAAATAGCCTTTAAAGGAAGGGAATCCGGCCAAATACTGAATTGTCTCACTCATTGCATAAAGATTCGGATACGGCATGATATAACCGCCGCCTGAGAAATCCGTGATATAATCCCAAATGACAATATTATCTGAAACCTCCGCCCAACGCCTGGCGTTTTCTCCGAAAAATGAGTTCTGTGAATCATTGATTGCGCGGCCATGGTCTTTTGAAATCGGAGCAAATGTAATCACTACATTATCCGGCACTGTCATGTCCGTCGGCGCCTGAAGAGTAAACTGGTAAGCGAGCGTTCCGATTCTCGCATTTGGTATTTTACTCCTCACTCTCTGTGCAACATCACCCACCATGTCAAAAATGGGAGCTGCCAATGTGCCGCCATGCCGGTCTGCAAACGCCTTGCTCTCGGGATCCGGTGTCCAGCCAGTATCTTGCTGACTGAATCCGTAAGAGGCGTCCTTTCCGTCCCGAATTCTTTCATTAATGCTTTGAATCAGGTTTTCAGAAGCTATACGGCGAACATCTTCATTCATTGACAGCAATTGATTTCCGGAGTGATACTCCTCCTGCGGTACAATTTTGTAAAAATTGTGAATATCATACGGCCAGTAATTTGACCAACTATCCAGATATGGCTTCGATTGGGGAATCTGGCTGTACCGGTCACGGTACTTTCCGTTCAGCAGATTATGGGCGCGGTATTGTTCGTCTTTGCCGTCATTCACATACATTTCGCGATATTCAAAGCGAGGTATCTGTACATCGTCGCCTATGCACAGACTTAATTTTGGTATGGTCGGGATGAATGTGTATTGGGGCGAATACCATTTCACACCAACATAATAATCCAGGAAATAATTCACTCCGTACATCGTCCCCCGGGGGTGACTTCCAGCAATGATGATGTATTGCCCCACCCTGCGAATAACAAAGTCGTCTTCTCCGAGTGTATCACCCGTCAACTCGGGGATGAGGGATTCGGTGAAAGTATTCCTTCCTACCAGCACCGCAGGTACATCCGGTGCATTCTCTTTGACAGACAATTGGAATGCCGCACCCGTGACCCGGGTCAGGTAATCGACAAGCTCTGCAGCTGCATGGTAGGTTATCTCGTCTTTGTCAGAATATACATATACCCCGACCATCACATTACCGTCATCGGCCAGAATGACATTCTCCGGTTTGTTTTCAGCCTTTACGGAAAGGGGTGTATTGAGCAAAGAACCCAAAACCAAAGTGAAAGCCAATATGAGTATTATTACCTTGCCATTCATCAAGCGTTCCTCCCCTTCTTTAACGAAAACCAGCTACTCGCCAATGCCTGTTTCCATTCAGGAAGCGCCGCAATTGTAATTCTTTGAGAATTCTAACTGTGTGCATCCTGATTCTCCCCGTCCTGACAGATTCATGAGACATCTCAGGAAACAGTAAATGCCGCACCTTTACTGTTTCCTGATCCTCTTTTCTGAGAGTAATCATCGGCCTTTCTGAAAGTAATCATCAACTTTCCTGACAGCAATCATTCAACTTTCCTGACAGCAATCATCAACTATTTGGTAGATTTCCCTACAGAAGCCCTCCACTTCGTTAACTGGCGCTGCGCTTCGTCAACTATCTTTTGGGAACCATTCGCCTTAAGCTTGGAAAGGAAATCATTTAGCGTTCCATCTATATCTTCAATCATACCGCTTTTGAGATTGGTTTTTGAATCAAACTGACTGATTACATTGGAGCAGGCTGCAATCTCATTGGTTACCGGTGTGGTATCAAATGAAAAGCCAAGGTTGGTATCCTTTATGGAGCCGTCATTTAGTTCTGCCAGCTTTTTGGGAAATTCCTTTGACACAAAAGTCGGGATATTCCCACCGAGAATATTTCCAAATTCTCCGCCATACCAGTAATAATAGCCATAATCTGCATTGGAGCGGCCGCCATTTCGCGGAGAATCCGTAATATCGATTCTTCCATCCTTTGCGAGGGAATAATGCTGACCCTCTATTCCAAATCGAGCATAATTGGAAACTACGGGATCCGTATTCAATAGCTCCAAAAACATAGCCGCGCGCTCCGGATGCTTGCTTTTACTTGAAATAGCCTGTAAAGTAGACCGCACATATGAATTTGTCATAATTGACAGGTCTGAATTCGTAAGAGCAGAGACCTGCCCCGGATTCATGTCGTCCTGTATTTCAATATAACCCTGCGGATAGATGCCCAGCAGCTTATGAGCTTTCATTAATTCCTTATCCTTATCGAAATTGGCTGCGTCATAGGGAAAAATACCATCATGTACCAACTTCTTGATTGTTTCACAAAGCTCTTTATACTCTTTGGTCTCAAAAATATTAAAAACCGTTTCTCCTTTGCCTTTTCCCTTAAAAGCCTCAACTCCCGGTACATTTACTACTGCCAAGCCGTCCAGAACTTCATGAGGATAATATGCCTCTGTATTTCCTATTAAATCCATAATTGGAACGTCCTTAAGATCAGGCTGTGCAGCATCCCTTTTTTGCTTCGCTTCATACAGCATTGGGATCAGATCTTGAAATACAGACCATTTCCCGCTCTCCGGAACAGTTATTCCGTATTCATCGGTCATTGTCTTATTGTAGATATAACCCCAACGTGCTGCAAGGTCTTTATACGGTACGACAGCATAAATATGACCGTCCATCGTCACCGCATCCCATGCCCCATCCGGTACAATTTTCTTTGTCTTGGGCATATATTTCGGAATCAGGTCTTCCATGGGATGAAAAGCATTTTTTTGGGCATTGGCTGCAAAATTATAGGAAGTACCTGTAGCAAGGATATCCAGATATTGACCGGAAGCTAAAACAGCAGGCATCTTCTCTTTGAAATCACTGATGTTATAAAAATGATAGTCCAGAGTCGTATGGATCTTCTTTTTAAGATAATCGTTGACTTTCTCCCAAACCATATCCGTATCCGGCCTATCCGCATACACGACACTGTACCAGGTGAGCTTTACCTGTTCCTGTTCCTTGTCAGATGGCTTCGGTTTTTCCCCCGGAGTGGATGTTGCCTTCGATGTCGGACTTGATGCTTCATTGCCACCAGGTCCCTGGCATCCGGAAATCATCAGACAAAATACTGCCAATACGATCGTCATTCTGATAAAATGGTTTCTTTTCATCGTCAAACCCTCCTTAATTTTTTGGATTTCATACCAACTGCAAATTATTTATCATTCTCCTGTGCGGCTTTGAAATAATAAATAATATGGAACCCCTTGCGTGAAAATCCTTTTTGGTTTCTTCTTCAGCCCTTCACACTGCCTATAGTCAGTCCTTTTACGAAATATCTCTGAAAGAAAGGATAGGCGAACAGGATAGGTATTGTCGCTATAATCGTAATTGCCATTCTTGTACTCTCAGGAGGCATTGCATTCAATAACTCAAGCCCTGATTGCGTACTTGCTGCGTCTGAATTGTTTTTAATGAAATCAATGTTCTTCTGGATCCTCTGCAGCAAGGTCTGTAATGGTACAAGCTTCGTATTTTCTATATACAGCATTCCCGTAAACCAGTCATTCCACCGTCCCACCAGGCTGAACAGGCCAATAGTAGCAAGACCTGCTTTGGATAATGGCAGAACGATACTGCAATAAACCCTGAAATAGCTGGCGCCGTCAATAATAGCCGATTCAAATAAACTATCCGGAATACTGGTCTGAATAAAAGTACGAAGTATAATCACATAAAACGCATTTACAAGGCTGCTTGGCAGTAAAAATATCCATATCGTATCATTAAGATGTAGATAGCGAACATTCAATATATAGGAAGGAACGAGCCCGCCGGAAAAAAGCATTGTAAAAAAAGCAAAAAATGTTAAACCTTTTCTTCCCGGCAGCTTTTTCTGCGCCAGTACAAAAGCAAACATGGACATAATAAACAAACTCAGGAAAGTCCCCGTGAAAGAATGAACAATGGTAATCAAATAGGAATCCCTGATTTGCGAACCGGTCCTGGACAGATTGATATAGGCATCCGCTGAAATTTTAGAAGGGAAAAAAGTATATCCGTTTATTGCAATACTTTCCGCGCTGGAAACGGAGATAATACTGACCAGAATCAGCGGCAGTATAACCAAAAGTGATGCTAGTATTAATATCACTGATATAACAATGTTCCAGCCATTGGATATTTGATTGAATCCCGCTCTTTTTGACATATCATCCGTCCTTTCCTTACTCATCTGTGGTTAAAACACTGCATTTTCCGGTGAAATCCTGCTTACGATTTTATTTGCAGTCAGAACCAGAATAAATCCTACAAGGGACTGGTACAAGCCTGCCGCTGTAGTCATGCCGGTATTGTTTAGCGTCATTAACCCCCTGTATATATAAGTGTCGATGACATCCGTAACAGGATACAATATCCCATTATTCTGTGGAACAGTGTAGAAAAGTCCAAAATCCCCGCGAAATATATTTCCCACCGCAAGGATCAACATAATGGCAATCATTGCCCTTAGATGAGGAATCGTGATATATCTCGCCTGTTGGAACTTATTGGCTCCATCTAAAATTGCAGCTTCATAATATTCATCAGATATTCCTGAAATAGATGCCAGGTAAACTACAGAGTCATAGCCAACATGCTTCCATGAATTCACGATCACCAATATGTATGGCCAGGCTTTCACTTCCATATACCAGTTGTGCTTCGAATAGCCTAAAGACTTCAGCACATTGTTCAGATAACCATTTGTGGGGCTTAACAATGCGAAAACAATAATTGCCACCACAGTCATGGAAAGAAAATGCGGCATGATAAATACGGTTTGAAGAGTCTTCCCAAGCCTTTTACTGTGCAATTCATTCAATAATAATGAGAGGGTCACGGCTAAAAACATATTCAGCGCAATAAAAACTGCGTTGTAGCAAACTGTATTACGGGTAATGATCCAGGCATCCGTAGTGGAAAAAAGAAACTCAAAATTTTTAAATCCGACAAATTTACTTCTGAATATGGCCTGGCTCAAATCCATCTCCTGAAATGCCATGACAAGTCCAACCATTGGTGCATAGCAAAAAATAATCAATGCCAGGATCGCAGGCAATGCCATAAGATAGAGGGAATGATATCGCTTTATATTCTTCCCGGCACGTTGAATGGTGTTCCTATCCTTTAAGGGTCCTTCCTTGCATCCAATAAGTTTCCTTCCTGAACTTATCATAATGGCTATCCCTCCTATTTCAGAGAATCCATAAACATGTTGTCTTGAACATTAAAACCTGGGATGTTTTTCTTAGTCATTGTTCATTGTTCATTGTTTATTATCCACTGTCCATCGTTCATTGTTCATTGTCCACTTTCCATTGTTCATTGTTCATTATCCAGTGCTCTAACGTTTGCTCAATTACTGATAATAAACTCCATTGGTTAGACGATCCGCATCGCTAAATCCACTGCTTATTTCGCCTTCCAGTTGGACTTATCTGCGCTCCTGGCGGCTTATAACAGGACAAACAAATTGCTTGCGGTTTATCATCTTTCTGGATCTCTTCTTCACATTGCAATAACGTTTGCCCTAATTGCAGTATATCTCTCTGATTTATCTTTGTCAACAAGAATTTTCAGCTGAAGTCTCAAATTGTTTTAGCAGGATGTTATCTTCTTTCAACTCCTATGGTAATTTATTACTCTTAAACCCTACGGCAGCTTTACGCCAACGATACACCGTCCCGGGATCAAACTACACTGCTGTTTTTCCCGATCAGCACCATCATATCCACTGTTATACTGCTTATACCGGAGTGCAGCGCATCCCGGACTTTCTCACAGCGGGCATCCCAGGAGAGAGGCGTCATATGGATCAGATCCTCCAGACTTCCCTGATTCAATGTCACAGAATATCGTATCCGCTCCTGACCGGACAAGTGAAAATGATTCTGGAAATGCCGGAGAACCTTTTCATTGGAATAGGTCTGCTTCTCCGTGTGGTCGTAAAATATTCCCCTCAACTCCTTCAGGTAATCGCTTCCGGGTACAATCTTGATCAGGAGCCCTCCGTCCGCCAATATCCTGTGAAATTCTCCGTAATTGGATGGAGACAGGAGATTCAAAACAACGTCCATCACCCCGTCCCGAAACGGACAGTTTGCCAGATCGCCGACGCACCAGAGAAAACCCCGATGCTTCCCGGAGGCAATCCGGATCCCCTCTTTTGAAATGTCCATCCCTATGCCTTTGATGCCGGCAGGCGCCAGACTTCTGAGGAAATCCGCCGTCTGGGCCAGGAAGGTGCCTTCTCCGCACCCCGCATCCAATATCCTGACCGGAGGAGGACCGCCAAAGCCAATTTCTTTTTCCAGAATCCCGCATACCCGCTGTGCCAGGGGCAGGAAGAAGCCTCCTGTCAGGATCCGGTTCCTTGCCTGAAACATAGCCCTGTCATATTCCGTCCTTACCGGACGAAGCAAAAAGTTTATATAGCCCTTCCGGGATAAGTCAAAGCAATGTCCTCTCACACAAATCAGACTCTTATTGCTTTCCAGCTTCATAGCGCCGGAGCATACAGGGCATCGGAACAGATCCCCGCTTTTCTGCAGCTCTTCCGTAAATATGCGCTTTCCCTCCCTTTCGTCCTCACTCCATGATGGTTATTCAATACTTATTCCAATATTGTTCCATTATCATTTCAGGCTCTTATCATTTCAGGCTCTTATCATTTCAGGCTCTTATCATTCCAGGCTCTTATCATTCCAGACTCTTATCATTCCAGACTCTTATCATTCCAGACTCTTATCATTCCAGACTCTTATCATTCCAGGGTCTTGCCGGCAATGTGCCGTTTGCGAAGCGCCTGAACTCCCAGTGCCATCAGAATCGGAAACAGAACAGCCAGCAGAAGCCCCGCCCTAAGACCAATTTCCGTCCCGCTGCTGCCTGGAAGCCAGTCAGGGAAGGAAGAACACTGCACAGCACTGGATACCAGCCCCACAAGACCGGGACCGGCGGAGCACCCTACATCTCCTGCCAAAGCCAGAACAGCAAACAGGGCCGTGCCTCCCTGCGGATACATTTCAGCAGACAGGCTTATAATGCCGGGCCACATAATTCCCACAAAAAGCCCTACCAGAGCACATCCAACAAGGGAAATCAGAGGTAAGGGCGAAAAAACAGCCAGCAAATAACTTGCCGCACAGCAAATACTGCTGATGACAAGCGCCCTGCGCAGATCCAGTCCACTTCCCCTCCATCCGTAAAAAGCACGGGATGCCCCCATAAGTGCGGCAAATGCACCGGGACCCAACAGATCACCAAGGGTTTTCGATACCCCGAGTCCTGTCTCCGCAAACAGGGAAGACCACTGGGACATAGCCTGCTCCGCTGCCCCTGCACTGAGAATCAGGACAAACAGAATCCAGAACAGCCCGGAGGAAAAAAGAATACGAATGGGAGTCTGCTCCTGCTTTTCCACCAGATTCCGAAGCGGTACCTTCGAAAATAAAAAAGTATTGCAAAACGGAACCAGAGCCCACAGCATCGGCAAAAAGAACCATCGCTCCGTTCCTAAAATCTGAAAATACAGGGTCGAGACCGTCACAACCGCCACATGCCCCCAGCAGTAAAAGGAGTGCAGCAGGCTCATGGCAGAAGCTTTCTCTTCCCCGGGAAGGGACTCCACAATAGGGCTGATAATCACTTCAATCGTACCGCCTCCGATTGCATTTAAAATCACGGCTGCCATCAGTCCTTCATAGGGATTTGGCAGAATATTAGGTAAAATACCAAGGCAAACCAAGCCTGCGGTACATAAGATGTGAGCCAGGACGGCAGAGCTGCGATAACCAATCCGATCCACAAATTGAGCCGCTGCAAGATCCACAAGAATCTGGATAACGAAATTCAGGGAGATCAGCAGCCCAATCTGTTCCAGGGAAATCCCGAATTTCCTTTGAAACGTGACAAATAAAAGGGGGGACAGATTATTGATAATCGCCTGCGTAATATAACCGATGTAACTGGCGTATTGAGTGTGTTTATAAGTGAATGTCAAAACCGTCCCCATCCACAGAACAAGCCTTTTGTCAGCCCACTGTTTCGGAAAAGGTAATTACCGCCATTATCCGGAAAGCCAAGTCCTTCCCATCCGATCAGAACTGAAAGGCCCCAGGATATCAAAAACAAACCGACCAGAACCTTGCCGGTGGAAACATTCCAGTTGAAACTGTATTTCAAAACCAAAAATAAACCGGAGGATACCAGGAAAATACCCCAAAAAGTCGACCACATTTTAAATCACTCCACTTTTTCGATGCAATGGTAACATTATATCAAAAAAGGTGAGGGAAGCAAAGAAGAAATTCGCAAAGACAATGGGACAGAAAGGCAGTAAGATAGATTGCAAAAGAGGTCATCCTGATATAAGATGAGTACGGAATGATTGAAATCCCGGGATCAAATGAGAATAAGAGAGAATAATGGATTCCATGCAGGAGAAAAGAAAACCAACGGAAGAAGAAGAAAACCAACGGAAGGAGGAATCCAGATGAAAATCCTGGTGCTGGATGGACAGGGAGGGAAAATGGGCAAAACCGTAGTGGAGCATTTAAAAGCAAACTTCCCGGAACAGGAACTGATTGCCATCGGAACCAACAGCATTGCCACCTCCACTATGCTGAAAGCCGGTGCTGATAAGGGGGCGACAGGGGAAAACCCCATCGTTTACAACAGCACAGACGCCGACATCATCATCGGCCCAATCGGCATGACCGTTGCCAATTCCCTGCTGGGCGAAGTAACCCCCCGGATGGCTGCCGCAGTCGGCGGGTGCCGGGCTGCCAAAATCCTCATCCCCAGCAGCAAATGCAACAGCTATGTGGTAAGTACGCAAAATTTAAACCTTTCGGAATATGTATCCCTGGTTGTGGCGAAGGTTCGTGAAATCATGTCGGAATACCGGTGCTTATAACCAGGTCACATTGGTCCGCAATCCGATAAGTTCCAAAATACCTGTTTTCCATGGGAATCCACTCGTCCTGAAAACGCTTCCACATCGCCGCCCCGTTCCTTCGCAGGATCCGTTCCATCTGAATGTCCGGGTCAATGGAGAGGAAAACCCGGAGATCGAAAATATCCTGCCACAGAGGATGCATACTGTATACGCCCTCCACGACAGCAAGCCTTTTCGGAACAACACGGATCGTATCTGTCAACGCCTCCCGATGACAGTCATAGATCTGATACCGGAACTCACTGTCCCCTTTCAGATGATCCGCCACTTCCCTTTGGAAGCGTTCATAGTCAATGTTTCCTCCAGTCTGGCGGAGACGCTTTTCCGTACGCTGATGGGGCTGCAGGAAGAAATCATCCATATGAATGACATTGCAGTCGCAGCGTTCTGCGATCCGGCCGGCCAAATCGCTTTTACCGGCCCCACTGTTCCCTTCTATGGCAACTGCCACATTCTGCTTCTGAGCCAGCTCTTTCTCAATTTCGTCAAACACTCCCTGGAAAAATTGGCCTTCGTATTTCTCTATTCTTTCAGTCATGGTAAGACAGCCTCTCCCATGTCCTGGTTTTCTTCAGGGCAAACAGGATGGCCGGAATAAGAATCAGCTGAAGGAGTATGCCAGGCAGGGCTGTGACAAAAGCGCCGGACAGGAAGGCCGAAAACAGATAGGGCTTTCCTGATATTCCCAGAAGAATGAGATTGGCAATTCCCATGACCACCCGTCCTGCCAGCATCGACCCCACCAGGGATACGACGACGGGATATTTACGGGACAGAAAGCCGGCAAAAAAGCCATAAGCCGCCAATTCCAGTGCCATGGAGATCCCTACCGGGTAAATCGGCGGCATACCGGTTGTAAAACTGGAAAGGAATGGGACGATAAATCCCACCAGGGCGCCATATTTCCATCCGACAAGAAATCCACAGAGCAGGACAGGAAGATGCATAGGCAAAAGCACTTGACCGACCACCCCCAGGGGATGAAAAGCGATGGGCAGCAATACACCCAGTGCAGTAAACAAGGCGGCCAGAACAAGCTGAAGCGTCGTTGATTTTTTCACAGATATCCTCCTTTAAAAAATAAACCACGAATGAATTGTTTTTGTTCTCAAAAACAAATACCTTCGTGGTATTATGATTACATGGTATGTACTTATTGGTTTCCCTTAGTGATTCTTCTTAATAAAATCCTCCATATAGGCATTCTTCCGTTCATAGTTTCCATTGCGTCATGAACCACTCCGCCCTGATGCGCAGGCGGCATTGACTTCTGTCAATCATTGCCTTCATTATACCGCGGCAGACGGGACAAAGTCAATTGCATTTTGCATTGATTCTTTTCAAACCGCTCGAAGCATCGAAGCATCGAAGCATCAAAGCATGTTGCTGCGTCACTCCTTAACCGATCCGATCATGACGCCTTTTACAAAGTACTTCTGCAAAAATGGATACAGTACAAGGATGGGTATCGTGGCGACAATGATCGTGCAATACTGAACAAGCTGACGCGCCATATACACCAGATCCTCCGAACCGCCCATGATCGCCTCCTGATTCCCCATGGAGCCCAGATCATTGGAAATGAGGATCTGGCGCAGAATTAGCTGAAGCGGATGCAGCTTTGCTTTTTGCAGATAAAGCATGGCGGAAAACCATGAGTTCCAGTGTCCCACCGCATACCACAAGGTAATCACCGCCAGCATGGATTTGGACAGAGGAATAATAATGCGGTACAGAATGACCAAATCATTCGCACCATCCAGTCTGGCGGACTCCTCCAGGCTATCCGGTATTCCACGAAAAGCGGTTCTGCAGATGATCATATTATATGTGGAGATTGCCCCGGGAATGGTAACCGCCCAGAACGTATTGTTCATATTCAGGATCTTTGAGATGAGCAGATAACTTGGAATTAACCCGCCTCCAAAATACATGGTAAACACAATAATGATTGTCAGGAATTTATTCCACAGGACGTTCCTCCGCGACAACACATAACCTCCCAGTGTCGTCATGAAAAGATTGATACTGAGCCCCAAAACAAGAATGATCAGAGTATTCCGATAACCGCTCCATATGTTAGGATTGTTCACAACAATTTTATATCCTTCCAGCGTCGGTTTCCCGACAGGCCAAAATAACATGCCCATATTTTTCATCAGCTCCAGCGGATTGGAAAGGGAAGCGGCAAGGACATGCCACATGGGAGCGACACACACAAAAGCAACCAGTGCAAGAAAAATATAGTTGAATATATCGAATATCCATTCCCCATTTGACTTTTTTATTACTGCCATAACGCTTTTCCCCCTCCTTACCACAGACTGGTCTCGGAAACTTTCCTGGATATAAAGTTGGCGGTTACCACCAGGATGAAGTTCACTATCGAATTGAACAGACCAACAGCCGCGGAAAAGCTCCAGTCCGTATCGATGATACCGCGTCGGTACACATACGTGGAGATGACATCCGCTGTTTCATAAATACCCGTATTGTACAGCAAAAACACCTTTTCAAAACCAACACTCATGAGGGATCCCATACGGAGAATCAACATAATGATGATGGTAGGCAAAATCCCCGGCAGAGTAACGTGCACCATACGGGCAAACCGCCCAGCTCCATCAATAATTGCAGCCTCATACAGCTGTTGGTCTATTTTAGAAATGGCAGCCAAATAAATAATGGATCCCCATCCCACGCCCTGCCAGATGCCCGATACGACATATATCGTCCGAAAATTTGATGGATCCTGGAGCAGTGTGCTGCGCGCCTTCTTCCCGAAGAAAAAAGCGATGATGTCATTTACAAGTCCTGTGGAGGCAGTAAAGTTTTTGATCAGGGCACAGATTACCACAAGGGAGATAAAGTGGGGAAGGTAAGAGAGTGTTTGAATCACGCGCTTATATCGGGTTGCCAGGATCTCATTCAGTAAAATGGCCAGCAGAAGCGGTGCGGGAAATCCAAAGATCAATTCATAAAAACTGATCAGAAAAGTATTTCGGATCAAACGAAACGCATAGGGACCAGTAAAAAAAGTATGAAAATGCTTCAGCCCTGCCCATGGGCTCCCCAGAATACCACCTGCAGGCGTGAAGTCCTTAAAGGCGATGATTGCGCCATACATAGGCTGGTAGTGGAACAGCAGATAATAGGCAAGCACAGGCAATGCCATCAAATAGATATATCGGTTTCTCTTAAAATCCTTGTGAATGATGGACCGAGTCATGTAATTCACCTCTTTGATTGATCAACAGAATCAACAGGGAAAAACCTCAGTTGGCTCTTCCCTGCTTTCTGTGAAAATTGTGCCTTTCTTTAGAGCCCATTTACCAGTTCCCTAGCGCTTGTTGTAACGTTTCAATGCAGTTTTATACAGTTCGCAGACCTGATCAATGCCAAATCCGTTTATGGTGGATTGATAAGTATCAAACTTTGAAAGAGGTTCCGTTCCGGTTATGAATTTGACTATCATTTCATCACGATAGGTATTGGCATCCGAAAGAATGGTGGCAGATTCCGCGCCTTCCTCTGCAGTAAGCGTAATGGGTGGCAGGTGCCAATCGTCATGGCTCTTTTGCTGCTCCTCCCAGACAACGCGGAATTTCTCCAGACGATCGATGGAACGACGGGGGTTGGACCGATAATCACTCTTCAGATACGGGCCGTTATGCCGCCGGAAAACTTCGTTCTTGATGTCCCAGTTCGGCGGCGCAAATTCTTTGAAATACTGCGGCATACCCAGCTCGTTTTTTTCGTCATAGGTTTGTCCCTTTGGCCCAAAGTTCATGATATTGGCGCCTTCCACTGCGTAGCCCCAATCCATCCACTTTACTGCCGCCTCCGGGTTTTTGCAGTCCCTGGTGATCACGGTCCAGTACCCACGCTCCATATTATTGCGATAGGTCCAGTGAATTTCGTCGGAGGAATCGTTCAACTTCGGATACGGCGCTCCCACAAACTGTATATCTTCCAGTTCTGTCTTCAGGGGAAGTGCCGTGCCATCCTGCATTTTGGCAGCCAGCTGGCCGCGCATATACTGGGATTCGGTCTCTTTTGCATCCCGGGTAGGAAAGTCCGGATCAATCAGGCCTTCTTTGTACCAGTTGTGCATGAGCTTTAGATAATTTTTGAACTCGGGCTGTGCGGGACCCCACAATACTTTATTGTCCTTTACGTAAAACTCCGGCGCAATCCCGAAGGCTGTAACAAATACACCAGTGGAATTCTGGATGCCGGTTTTCTCAATCGCCATGACAACCTCCGGATGGTATTTCTCTTTCATCTGCGTCAGTGCTTCCGTCCAATCGTCAATGGTTTTCGGGACTTCCAGATTCAGCTCTTCCAGCCAGTCCCCACGGATGAACGGGCCGCACCAGGGGTTTTCTCGGGTAATCGTCCAATCGTCACCAGGCAAATCCGAACAAACCATGCTAAAGCCCATCAGATTGCCTGTGTCGGAATACACTTCCTTTCTCAATTCGGGATCGGAGTTAATGATCTTCATATAATTTGGAGCATACTGCTCACAGAGTTCGTTGATATTGATATAAATGCCGTCGTGAATTGCCCGGTCAATCCCGCCTTTATATTTTTCAGCCGTTTCAATGAGATCCGGCAGCTCATCGGAGGCAATCATAACGGCAAACGTTTCATTCTCCTGTCCTTCCGGCGGATGAATCCATTCCATTTTTACACCCGTCTGCTTTTCCTTTTCCATGTAGGCCAGATTCTGGGAAAAATCCTGGATCTCCTGCCTGGAAGTACCGCCAAATGGCACCCAATAGGACAGCTTAACCCCATCCAGATTCACTTCTTTTGGTGAACCTGACTTACCGGCATTGGACCCGTTTTTATTGTCCGATTCTTTTGGAGACTTTGACGCGACATCCGAATTCCCGGAAGAACATGCTGAAAGTACAAAAGATGCTATCAACAAACCACATAGAAAACAAATCAGTCCCTTGTTCATTCCTTTCTTCTTGTTCCCCATTCCTTTCTTCTCCCTTCCTGAGCTCAAATGACTGCTGATCTCCCAATCTACACAAATAGTCAGGTTTTTCTAACAAGCACCTCCCCTCCATATCCCTAGGATTTTGTTGCACAGCATTTATTAACAGCAAACAGACAACTGCCAGAAACAGCCTGTCATGCTATGACCACTAATATTCATATGCTATGTATATGCATATGTAAATGACCATATGACAATATCCATGCCTCACAGCTTCCATTAAGGGCTTTTGAGCCCAATAAAAGTTTCCGGGTAAACCTTGAGCGCATAACAAATAGATTTTTTAACATATTTGAAGCATAATAATAATGAGGGTTGATATTTACAAAAAAGATGAGTGTATGTGGATGGAGTAGGTGTTCCCTG
>ENA-UOOI01000643-UOOI01000643.1-fermentation-metagenome-genome-assembly--contig:-NODE-643-length-42860-cov-3.833104_pt1 | contig 42860 bp, 38 predicted proteins | sample MGYA00245779_ERZ724027 | MGnify/ENA primary metagenome ERZ724027 (study PRJEB28704, sample SAMN03018318) | fermentation metagenome | biome: anthropogenic terrestrial biome; feature: soil; material...
ATAATCAAGAATGGAATCAACGTTACTCCGGGCGAGGCGGGCTACAGTTTTACTACAATCCTCAATAGATACTCCACCCACGAAATGCTTGTAAATAGTATTTCGTATAATTCCCTCCACAGGAAAATGAACGGCAAAAGCAAAATTGACCAGATGCTTGCCTGTATTTACCAGCGTACGGCTATTCATCACCTTAAAAAGTTGATAAGCTTGTCTCAAACTCGCGCTAGATAGGTCGCGAAAAGCGATTTCCGTGTTTTTAAAATTGACAGGGAGTGTTTCCTTTGATTGCATGCGTTTTCTGTAACAGTGTTATATAAAAGTATTATAAAGGCCTACAAAAATAGCAAAAAAAATTCTATTCTTTCGTCAACAAAAAAAATCTCATCATCGTCAATGAGGACTTTTTTGACGAAAACTTTCCGACGAGACAATCTTATCAAACTTTTTTGGTAAATTTGTCTCATTCAAATAATAAAAACCTCATTAAACAGATTAACTTATGTCTAAAGGAGTCTTTCAATTACCCGAAGTAAAGAATGAACCCGTCAGGAGCTACGCTCCGGGGACGCCCGAAAGAGCGGCGTTGAAACAGAAACTGGCCGAACTCAACCAGGGAGGGATAGATCTTCCGATGATCATAGGCGGAAAAGAGGTGCGTACCGGCAACCTGAAAGATATCCGTCCTCCGCACAATCACCGGCATCTTCTGGGACATTACCACCAGGGTGATAAAACACATGTACAGATGGCTATCGACGCTGCACTAAAGGCTAAACCTGCCTGGGAAGAGATGTACTGGGAAAGCCGCGCAGCTATCTTCCTGAAAGCTGCCGAACTGATTGCCGGCCCTTACCGTTACGAGTTCAATGCCGTCACCATGATAGGCCAATCCAAGAATGCCTATCAGTCTGAAATAGATGCGGTGTGCGAATTAATAGATTTCTATCGCTACAACGTGAAAAATATGGATAAAATTTACCGGATGCAGCCCAACTCCTCTCCCGGTATCTGGAACCGTATGGTATGGCGCCCGCTCGAAGGGTTTATCTTCGCGCTTACTCCGTTCAATTTCACCTCCATTGCCGGAAACCTGCCCGGCGCTCCCGCGTTGATGGGCAACACCGTTGTATGGAAACCCTCAAAAACAGCAATTTACTCCGCCCACCTTATTATGAAGGTGTTACAGGAAGCCGGACTACCCGATGGGGTGATCAATCTCGTCTATGCCGATGGAAGAGATACCGCCGAGGTGATCTTCAACCACCGCGATTTTGCCGGTTTGCACTTTACCGGCTCCACAGGAGTATTCAACGGCATGTGGGGTACCATTGCCGGAAATATGTCGAAATACAGATCCTATCCCCGCATTGTGGGCGAAACGGGAGGAAAAGACTATGTCTTTGCCGATGCCACCGCCGACGCAAAACAGGTGGCTACGGCACTCATCCGTGGTGCGTTCGAGTACCAGGGACAGAAATGCTCAGCCGCTTCCCGCGCCTATATACCCACAACTATCTGGGAGGAGGTGAAGAAGTTTGTGAGCGAAGATCTCTCCAAAATAAAAACCGGTGTGGTGGAAGATTTCAGCAATTTCGTGAATGCGGTGATCGACGAAGACTCGTTCGATAAGCTGGCGAAAGCAATTGACGATGCCAAAGCGTCGCCCGATGCAGAAATCGTTTGTGGCGGCACTTACGACAAATCGGAAGGTTATTTCATCCATCCCACTGTTATTCTGGCTAAAAAGCCCGATTATATCACGATGAAAGAGGAACTCTTCGGCCCGATACTCACCGTATATCTGTACGATCCGGCAGACCTCGACAAGACGCTGGATATCCTCGATACTACTACGGATTACGCCCTTACAGGCGCCATCTTCTCTGCCGACAGGGCCAGTATCGAAAAGATGACCGCCCGGTTGACACACACAGCCGGGAATTTCTATATCAATGACAAGCCCACAGGTGCCGTGGTCGACCAGCAACCGTTCGGCGGCGGACGCGGTTCGGGTACCAACGACAAAGCCGGCTCGGTATTCAACCTTCTGCGCTGGGTATCGCCGCAATGTATCAAGGAAACATTTGTTCCTGCAACCGACTATATGTATCCGAACTTTTTAGAGGAGTAATTATGAAAAGCTATCCGGCCGGAGGCAGGCGGGATAGCTTTATTTCCATATTTATAAATCCATAACGCCGGGATTCATGAATAAACGGCTTAAATCAACCATCCTGCTCATCTCGCTCCTGACTGGCTTCTGTTGTCCGGCCTACGGACAAGACATAGGAAGCGTCGTATTCCAAGACAAGCATCGCCAGAGTTCGCCAATCGGGATTTCATCTGATAACTTTGTTTTTCGGATTGGCTACGCATATGGGCCTGAATACCTGTTTATACTCTTTCCTCCAGCAAAATTTGGCGTTGAATATCACTTGCCAAATCTAAATATTGCTTACATCGGTTTTGATATGAGCTTAAATGGACTGATCGCTTTCTGGGTACAATCCGGACTTTATGCAGGGTTGAAACATAAAGGCTTTACACTGGAAACAAAAATAAACCATCTAATTGTGGAATCCCCTGAAAAGGAAACGATAAAAATATGGTCTGTAAACCCAAAAATAGGAATTGATTACCGGATGTTTTACCTGAAAATAGGCCCTTATTTTCCTCTGCATTCTTATGGGAGCATAGAGTTAAATAAAAAGCCCTATGTATCATTGGGCGGAGTTCTGCTGAATTTCGATGTAGGATTCCGTTTCCCGTCTAATAAAAAATGAAATCAGGATTTTTAAATCTGCCTAATTAAGTCTTATTGTAGAATTTACGAATTGTTTTATATACTTGATTACGTAAATTAGACGTTGGCGGTAATGTGGTGCAGAAAACGTTGTCAAACTCGTAGGCAGACAATTATATAGTATAAATGAAGATAAATTTATCAGAAACTTCCATAGAGCCCTTGCTTAAATATTTTAAGTGTTGAAAGTCGAAAGAGATTTGGAAAAATTAGCCTTTGATGTCACTCGGTTGGGTGAATATCCATCTTTTATTGTAAGCGAAATGCTCGGCAGTACTCCATCGGGCAGTATCGGACTTTGGGTAGATATTGGAACAGAGGGGTATTTTAAAGATTTCAAATTTACGCAAAAATAAACTGTACACTACCGCCAATATTGTGTAGGAAAAAGTGCGGGTATACCCGTCCAAACTTTTTTACTAAATTTGCATCGTTCGGTTCTCACACGAGCGACTGCGTTCCTCTCGCCTTCACTTACACGCGGACCGTTGTGCACCATAGGATGAAAGGGCTCATGAGATAAAAAACAGATTTGAAATGGATATTGTAAGACCCTTAACTGCCGATTTATTAAAAGACTATTTGTTTTTCTTTGATAACATGATTTTCAAGGAGAATCCGGATTGGTCAAGTTGTTATTGTTTTTCATACCATTTTATTGGGACTAAAGAACAATGGAACCGTGAGGAAAACGTTCTTCAGTCATCAAATTTGTTAACGAAAACAAAATGACAGGTTATTTGACCTATTACGAAGATAAACCTGTTGGATGGTGTAATGCAAATAACCGATTGAATTATCAGAGATTATTAAAGTACTATGACTTAATTGATAATCCTCATGATAAGGTATGTTCAATAGTATGTTTCTTAATACACCCAGATTATCGAAGAGAGGGGATAGCAAAAAAAATCCTTGAAAGAATCTGCAAGGACTATTCAATGCAGGACTATGATTATATTGAAGCGTATCCAGGGAAAGGAGACTTATCATGCGAAGGGCATTATAGAGGGCCATTAGAATTATATGGGAAATACGATTTTAAGATAAAAAAAGAGTATGATGACTATTATGTAGTGAGAAAGGAACTTAAATAACTACGGTGCACAACAAGTGGTATAACTTTACAAGATCATTCGGCGAAATTTGAACTTTATCAAAATTGAATGAAAAATGAGCTTAGACCTTTATGGAGTAAACACTTCAAATTCGATTGGAAATTTGGATTGTTCCTGCTTGTAATCGTTTGTATTCCCCGATTTCTCCTGGTATTAAAAGCAAACCAAACAGGAAATTATGCTCCCATAGGTGCAATAATGTTTATATCCGCATTGGTGCCCTTCCTATTTTTAAATAAATACGGAAGAAACCAGATAGGGATCAAAGCTTCAAAAGAATGGGGAGCATTAATCCTCGCATTTACCATAGGAATTGTCTTTAGCCTTTTGCTCTACTTCATCGGAAAAGAATTATATGGAAACTCTTTGAAAAATTGGTATGAGTATATTGGAAATTCGTACAATATCCCCGAAGTTATATCGCTAAAAGACAAACGTATTATGTTTATGATAACGGCAACAACAGGGATGATATTTAGTCCGATCGGGGAAGAATTATTCTTTAGAGGGATTGTCCACAGCAGCTTTACAAAATCTATCAGCGAAAAAAAAGCATCTATCATAGACAGTTTGGCTTTTTCCATAACTCACATTTCACATTTTGGATTAGTGTACCTCAACAGCAAATGGAATTTTTATCTTATTCCGGCACTTATATGGGTAGGAGGTATGTTTATTGTGAGCATCATTTTTTTTAAAATGAAAAAGTTTTCAGGCTCATTATTGGGAGCTGTTTTTTGTCACGCAGGATTTAACCTGGGAATGATATATAGCATATTTTACTTGCTATAAAATGGGAATGTAATAATCACAGCCACTGATTTGCACAAGTAATGCAATAGCATTCCCACAATGAAAAAATCAGACTAAATTTTGGAAAATGTTATCCAATTATTACGAGGGATGGGATTCCATCGTCCGGCAAGATACGCAGGACGAACATTATCCTCTCGGACTGTTTGCGTTAAAACTTCGACAAATAGAGTTTGACGACATTACCATATTTTACGGTGATAACGCTCCCTACTCACATAAAAGTACGGAAAAGGCTGGGGCTACGAAAAACTTAAATAATGTGTACGCAGTGCGTACCTTTTTTCGGAAAAGATCGGATGCGCACGGATAAAAAACATCAAATACAAGTCTCTAAATATAGAAACATTGATTATCTTTGTGCTGTTAAACAAGGTCTATTATAATGAAATATTTTGAAACTATATTTCTGGAAGAAGCGAACAAGTTTATTGCAAAACTTGACTCTAAAACGGTTAGAAAGATATTCTACAATATGATCTTGCGGAACAAACCAACAATCCAAAACTTTTCAAGAAGCTGCAAAGCGGTATTTGGGAGTTTCGAACAAGATACGCGGGACTTCACATAAGGCTTCTTGCGTTTTGGGACAAAAGTGACAATAAGGAAACTCTGGTGATAGCAACGCATGGATTTGTAAAGAAAGTTGATAAAATGCCGGCAAACGAGATAGACCGGGCAATAAAATTGAAAGATGAGTACTTTAAGAACAAACTAAAAAAATAATCACATGGCAACAAAAGAATTAAAAATATATACGCTTGCCGAGATGAAGGATAAATATATCGGCAAAGTTGGCACAAAAGAACGTGATGACTACGAATACGAACTTCGTATGGATGTTTTGGGCAAAATGATCAAAGCCGCCAGGCAAGAACAAAACTTGACACAAGAAGAACTCGGAAAACTTGTAGGTGTTCGGAAAGCTCAAATCTCAAAACTTGAAAACAGTGCCAATAGTGCGACGATTGACACGATAGTTAAAGTTTTTAAAGCATTAAAAGCAGAGATAAACTTCAACGTAAAACTTGAAAACAATTTTGTTAAACTCGTCTAATAAAAAATGACAGAAAATCTGGCAGATGCAGATAAAAATGTGATTCAAGATGAGGAGAAAAGAAGATCAGAAATTGCTAAGCACAAAAAAACAATAAGGCAATTTTAGCTTACTTGGACATGGATCAGAAAATGAATGGTCTACAGAACATATACTAAAAAACAACTACATCTGTGAGAAAACCAACATTGAAAACGAAGTGTCTAGTGAATTGGGAGAAATTTAAAACAGAAGCAGAAAAGTTTTATGAAAATCCCGGCGGATTAAATAAAAATCCATTAGCCATTGACAAAATACTAAAAACTAGCAAGAGACAATAAAGAATCTCTATTATTAAAAAAAATTTGCTGAACGAATTATTGATTTTGCCAATAAATTCTATGCAAAATGAAGTCAATACAAAAATAAATGGACTATTTTTACAAATAAAAACTTTCAATTTGGCAAAGAAACTAAAAGAAATACCAAAGTCTGACAGACCCCGAGAAAAATTGAAAAGGAAAGGGGTTCATGCTTTGAGCAATCAAGAGCTACTTATGATTATTTTAGGAAGAGGAATATCCGGTATCGATGTACGTTCATTGGCAAATACGATCTTGAAAGAAGTTGAAAAGGATCCTGAAAATGTCAATATAGAAAGACTTGAATCTATCAAAGGCATTGGACTCGCCAAAGCATCCCAAATTTTGGCATCGTTTGAGTTTGCCAAACGATATCTTATTAAGGAAGGAATTAGAATACAACGAGCAGAAGATGTATTAAAATTGGTTGAAGATATACGAAATAAAAAACAAGAATATTTTATTACTTTTACACTGAACGGTGCTTCAAACCTAATTGAACGAAGAACGGTTTTTATTGGAACCGTGACCGAGAGCATTATTCATCCAAGGGAAATTTTTGCAGATGCGATTACAGATCGTGCTTCAGGGATTATCTTTGTACACAATCATCCGATGGATAATCCACAGCCAAGTAATGTTGATATAACAATAACGAAAAGGCTTTGCGAAGTTGCTAAATTGTTAGGTATTGAAGTTATTGACCATATCATTATCTCAAAAGATGATTTTTTTAGTTTTCAAAGTGAGGGATTATTAAACAAAAAAGAAAATTGATTATGGCAAAATTGCCTTTGACAGAAAAAGAAATTGAATTCATTATTGAACAGTTACAAAACGGACAGCAATTGCCCGAAGACTTGGAATATAAGCTATTTCCAACGAAGCAAAAGGAATATGAGTTGGTATACGGTGGTAAAATGCGTAAAGAAGACATTCTTGCCAATGAAGACGGTGTATTTCCAATCCCTTTACAAATTGAAAAAATCTTTAATGATGATAGGAAAACTTGGGAAGATGGCTGGCGAAATATGATCGTATTTGGAGACAACCTCCAATTCCTGAAAACAATTTATGAGAACAAAGATCCTTTAATAAAAGATAAAATCAAGGGTAAGGTCAAGTTAATTTATATTGATCCACCTTTTGCTACCGAGAGCGATTTTAAAAGCGGAGATAAAATAGCATATACTGATAAAGTTAAAGGAGCTGAGTTTGTCGAGTTTCTTAGAAGAAGATTAACAATTTCGAGAGAAATACTAGCACCAGAAGGAAGTATTTATGTTCATCTGGATTGGAAGATGACACATTACGTAAAAATAATAATGGATGAAATCTTTGGTAAGGAGAATTTCTTAAATGAAATAATTTGGTACTACAGAAGATGGAACATTACAACAAATTTATTTGCAAGGAATCATGATACTTTATTGATGTATGCAAAAAAAAGAGGTGATCATATATTCAATAATTTATATATTCCAAAATCAGAAAAATCAAGTGGTCAAGGAAGAGCTTGGCAAAGTGTTATAGATGAAGAAACAGGTGTAAGAAGATCAATATTACTAGATGAAAAATCAAAGGGTGTTCCAATGCCTGATGTCTGGGATATATCAATGATAAACCCCGTTGCCTTGGAACGTAAAAATGTAAATTATCCTACACAAAAACCAGAAGACTTAATTGAAAGAATAGTTAAAGCCTCAACAAATGAAGGAGATATTATTTTAGATTTCTTTAGTGGTTCGGGAACTACAGTTGCTGTTGCAGAAAAATTAAATCGAAAATGGATCGCATGTGATATTGGGAAACTTTCATTCTACACCACCCAAAAACGATTAATTAACATACAGAATAGCAAAGACTTAAATAGCTCAAATAAAAACTATAGTAAACCAGCTAAAACCTTTGTCACCCTCAATACAGGTCAATATAATCTTGAAAAGGTATTCGGATTAAAACAAGAAGAGTACAAAAAATTTGTGATGGAACTATTTGAGATAGATATTGTAAAAAACAAAAAAATCAACGGTATCCCCATAGATGGGCAAAAGAAAGACGGTTTTTACGTTATCATCTATCCATACTGGGAGTTCAAAGATGCAACCGTAGATGAAGATTATCTTGAGGATCTGCATTCACACATCGGAAAAAATGTTGGTGGTCGTTTGTACATTATAGCCCCTGCAAATTCTGTTGACTTCATTAGCGATTATCATATCATTGAAAATGTCAGGTATTATTTCTTAAAAGTGCCCTACCAAATTATCAAAGAACTTCATAAAGTTGAGTTTAAAAAATTCAGGCAGCCACAAAGCAAAAGCAATGTAAATGATTTGGAAGATGCAGTTGGTTTTCATTTTATGCGCCAACCTATAGTTATTTCAGAAATAAAAAACAATAAAAACAAGTTATCCATTCAAATCAAAGAATTTTACTCCGATTTTACTGAAGAAGAAACAGGGAAGGATATGGATAACTTTGAATCTTTAGCGATGGTATTGATCGATAAAAACTATAATGGTGAAGCCTTTGAAATGGATGAATACTACTTTGCCGAGGATTTGTTGCCTAAAACAAAGAAGAAAAAAGAGGAGGATGAAAATAACTTAAAGGAAGAATTAAAGAAACAGAAAATCATTAATATCGAACTAAACAAAAAGGGTTGTGGTAATAATCTTATGGCGATTTATATTGATATTTACGGAAACGAGTTTAAAGAAGTGCTAAGTCTAAAATAATGCAAGAGATCAAAACATACAAAACTGCAGATATGGTATTATCTGTCAACAAATCTGTTAATCCTACCAAGCTGGATTTGACACTTTGGGATCGTTTTTTAGACGTATTATGTAGTGACAGGTTTTATCAGAAAGAAGCCATTCAACTTTCTATTATTTATTTGGCATCAGGAAGATACAATAGTATAGAGGATTTAGTTCATGAAAACTATGATAACGTGCACAATGTTGAAATAAGACAACGTTACAAGGATACAGATGAATATATCAGACATTTAGAACTTAAAGAAAAACTCTACGCCAGTATTGATCTGGCTACAGGAACCGGAAAAAGTTATGTTATGTATGGTATTGCTCAAATAATGCTGAATCTGGGGTTGGTTGATAAAGTGTTGGTGCTTTGCCCATCACTTACCATTGAAAAAGGGTTGATGGAGAAATTCACTCAACTTAGTGGAGATAGTAGGCTTAAAGAAACTCTTCCTGAGAACTCTGTAATCAAAAATCCACGAATCATTAATGCCAATCAAACAATAAAATCCGGAGATATTTGTATTGAAAATATTCATGCCGTTTATGAACGAACCGGTTCTTCAATTCAGGACAGTTTAAAAAATGACGGTGAAAAAACTCTGGTTCTTAATGATGAAACGCATCATGTTTTTAATACAACCGGAGGCCGTGATAAAGAAAGTCAAAATATCAAAAGATGGAAAGAATTTCTTCTAAATGTAGATTATCAATTCAGATATATACTTGGATTTACCGGAACGGCCTACATTGATGATGATTATTTTAATGATGTAATTTATCGCTATTCTTTGCGACAAGCTGTAGATGACCGAATGGTAAAAATGGTGGACTATGTAAGTAAAGATGACAGCATAAGCGATGATGAAAAATTTCAGAAAATTTTTGATAACCACGAACGCAACAAAGAAACTTACCGGCAAATAAAACCTCTGACTATTCTGATCACAAAGGATATAAAAAATTGTAATCGCCTAACTTCAAACCTTATTGATTTCCTTGTAGAGAAAAAACACATTCCACGAGAAGAAGCAGAAAAAAAGGTTTTGATTGTAACCTCTCATCAAGCTCACAAAGTTAACCTTGTGCAACTTGATTATGTTGACCAAAAAGATAATCCTGTAGAATGGATCACATCTGTTTCGATGCTGACCGAAGGATGGGATGTAAAAAATGTATTTCAGATTGTTCCTTGGGAAGATCGGGCGTTTAACTCAAAACTACTCATTGCACAGGTTTTGGGAAGAGGATTAAGAATTCCACCGGAATACCAAACACCACAACCAAAAGTTAGAGTCTTTAATCACGACTCTTGGAGTAGAAATATCAGAGGTTTAGTAGAAGAGATTCTTGAAATTGAAATGAAACTAACCAGTCAGATTTTACTTGAAGGTGAAAGAAGCAAATTCAATTTTGAACTATTCAATATTAATTATGATAAACAACAGATTGAGAAAGAATCCAATAGACAACATAATGTTTTTGATTATACCAAAGGTTACATTGAATTAATATCACAAGCTGAAGAGGCCGAAAAAGATACGGACTACACTGATTTAAAAGGGATAATTTCCTCAAAAAAGACTTTAATAGAGTATAACACTTATACGGTCGAAGAAATCGTCAATAAAATCTATGACGAGTTCAAAACAAGGGAATGGGAAGGTAAAATACTAAAATTACCTGAAGGCCAATACACAAAGAATGAGCTTCCACCAAAATCAGAATTGAGGAAAATCATTTTTAACTCAATGATTCGCAGAGGAATTAAAGGAGACAGATTAGTAGATAAAAATGCACAACGAATATTCAGTGCCTTCAATACATTGTTAAGGAAGAAAGGTAAAACCATTATTCATGAACGAAAAGTAACTAAGCCGATATCCATATTTACCTCAAATATGGCAAAAGAAACTATTGCAGCAGGTAATCTCAGGCATCAGGCCACAGTATTCTACACTGATGATTATAAATTTGAAGTAAATGTTGATGTAAAGGAAATTCTGGAAGCAGTAATTGAAGATGAAAGTCTACCCAGAAGTGCAATAAAAAGAAGCAATCCCTATTTATTTAAAACTCCTCTTGATATTGTTTTTACAAAGGCTGAGCCGGAAAGGAGATTTATTGAGGCTCTTTGCAAAAAAGAAAATACCGAGAAGATTGATGCTTGGATCAAATCACGGGACGTTGGGTTTTATTCAATCGAATATTCAATAACAACAACAGGAGGTAAACATTCAAAACAGCTTTCTTTTAATCCTGATTTTTTTATTAGAATTGAAGAAAATGGTGTTATATATTATGTTGTTGTTGAAGTAAAATCAGATAATGATGCTTCAGACGACAACAAAGCAAAGTTTAAATATGCGCGTCAACACTTTCAGGCTTTGAATAAAGAACTGACAAAAGAAAAAATTAAACAGAAGTACATTTTCCACTTTCTTAGCCCAAACAGTTTTACAGAATTCTTCCAATATTTAAGAGATGGAAGATTATTGAAAGAACAATTTAGCAGCGAATTGGAAAGTAAATTATTGTCAGAAGACGATGAATAGGACGCGACATAAGCAAAAGTAACTTTTTATGCGGCTGAAAGAAAAGATTTCTCCAAAAAGGTTAAACCTATTTTTACGCGGAGGCAGCTCCCTAAACTGATAAACGAAGAATTAGACCAACAATGACCAGACAACAAGCCGAAATACAACTCCAACGCCTGTTTGGCTTCCGGCAGTTTCACGACCTGCAATGGCAGGTGATTGAAAACCTGCTGGCAGGAAAGCGTGTGTTGTTTATTGAAAAAACCGGCTTCGGCAAGTCTTTGTGTTATCAGTTTCCGGCTACACAATTGGAAGGCGTTACCATTGTTTTTACTCCATTGATTGCCTTGATGCGTGACCAGGTGAGGAGTATGCAGAAAAAAGGCATACGGGCGGCCGCAATCAACTCCAATCAGAAAGATGAGGAAAATACAGCCATCATCACCGACGCTCAAAATAATCAGTTAGACATCCTTTACATCGCCCCTGAACGCATGGAAAATGCCACATGGATAAACTCCGCACGGGAAATGAAAATAGCGATGGTGGTGATTGACGAGGCGCATTGTATTTCTATGTGGGGACAAAGTTTCCGGCCCAATTACAGAAGGATAGTAAACCTTGTAAAACTTCTTCCCAAAAGCTTTCCGGTATTAGCCACCACGGCAACCGCTACTCCAAGGGTTCAGGCCGATATTATTGAACAAGTAGGGACAGACTTAATCCCCATCAGGGGGCAATTGATGCGTTCCAATATTCGCTTGTTTGTGGTTCCCGTGCAAAGCGAAGATGAGAAATTTTTCTGGTTAGCAGAGTATTTGCCGAAACTGAAAAAAACAGGTATTGTTTACACCGGTACACAAGCCAATACGGATATATTTTCCAACTGGCTACAGTTCTTAGGTTTTTATTCTGCGGCATATAGCGGACGGTTAGATGCTGAAACAAGAATGCGGGTGGAAACAGATTTTATCAATAATAAGTTTGATTGCGTGGTATCCACTAATGCACTGGGTATGGGGATTGACAAGCCGGATATTCGTTTTATTATCCACACTCAGATTCCTCAATCGCCCATTCATTATTATCAGGAGATTGGACGGGCCGGCCGCGACGGACAGGAAGCTTTTGCCATTCTTTTATACAATCCTCATCAAGATTTCGAATTACCCCAAGCATTTATCGACGGCAGCAAACCTTCGGCAGACAAATACGAGCAAGTAATAGCTGTAACGAAAAAAGAGCTTTTGGGCAGAAATGAAATCATCAAGGCAACTAACCTCAGACAAACACAGGTAAGCGTTATCCTTGCCGACCTTATTGACCAGGGTATCATCAATGAACAACAAGGAAGAAGCAAAAAATACTTCTATAATCCCGACGCACCGGTATTGAACCCTTCTACTTTTGAAACGTTAAGAGATGCACAAAACCAGGAATTGAAAAGGATGTTGGAATACACAGGCATCATATCCTGCCGGATGCAGTATGTATGTAACTATTTAGGAGACGAAATGCAGGGAGCCTGCGGTGTGTGTGACAATGATACCAATAAAAAAATGCGGGTGGTTGCTACAGAAGCACTAACACAAAAACTTCAGGAATTCAGGGAAACTTTCTTTCCTGTACTGGAAGTGGAAACCCAACGAAATAATATCATAAACGGTGTAGCAGCCTCATATTATGGCGTTTCCAATATAGGAAGAGCATTACATCATTCCAAATATGAGGAAGGGGGTGATTTTCCCGATTGGCTACTTAAATTAACTTTGAAAGCATTCAGAAAATATTACGGCAATACAAAGTTTGATTTAGTCCTGTATGTACCTCCCACAGAATCGGGCGATTTAGTTAAAAACTTTGCAGAAAAAATTGCATCTGTTTTGAAAATTCCAATTTCTCACAAATTGGTAAAAACAGTTGTCACTCTACCTCAAAAGGTTTTCCAAAGTGGTATCTCTAAGAAAGAAAATGTATACGGTAAATTTACCTATCAAACCCCGGACGAAATAACAGGTAAGAGTGTTTTACTTATTGATGACATCTTTGACAGTGGTTATACCATTAAAGAAATAGGTCGGTATTTAACAAGTATTGGCGCTACAACCATTGCTCCGCTGGTAATTGCAAAAACAGTAGGAGGCGACATTTAAAAGCAAGCGAAATGAATGGATTTATTGACAATACATACTGGATAGCAGTAGCGCATTTACCAAAGTGGACAACCGAGAGGACCAACCGGTTTATCATTCAAATCATCCACGAAAAGAAAATGTCATGGGCGGATTTCTTTGAGCTGGATAAAAAAGGGTGGAAAGAACTGTTTGCCTTTACAGAAAAGGAACTGTCCGATCTGGAACTTGTAAAGAGTGATATGCCACGCCTTGCTTTCATTGCAGAACAGTTGCAAAACGAGGGGTTTCAAATCATTGCCATCAATTCACCTGATTACCCGGTAGTACTGAAAGAAAACCTTAAAATTAAGAGTTCACCGCCTGTCCTATACATCAAAGGAAGAAAAGGATTGCTGCAAGAGGATGCAGTGGCCATCGTAGGGTCAAGAAAAGCTGGAGCAAAAGCACTTGAATTTACCAACCTTGTGGCAAAGAAAAGTGTAAAAGAAAGGAAAGTGGTTGTCAGCGGATTTGCAAAGGGTGTTGACAAGCAGGCATTAGACAGTGCTATTAAGGTGAAAGGTAAGAGTATTATTGTTTTACCGCAAGGCATTCTGACGTTTCAATCCGGCTTTAAAAAATATTATGAACCGATAGTAAACGGCGATGTGCTCGTTTTAAGTGCTTTCTTTCCAAAGGCCGGCTGGGATGTCGGTTTAGCCATGACGAGAAATGCTTACATATATGGCTTGGCAAAAGAAATATATGTGGCGGAATCGGACAGCAAAGGCGGAACCTGGGAAGGAGTAATGGATGGCCTCAAAAGAGAACGTAGGATTTATGTACGTTATCCGGAATCAGGAGAGAAAAATGCCAACGTCAAACTTGTCGAGCTGGGGGCATTGCCGGTAAATATGAAGGGGGAAGTCATTGACACAAAAATGAAAACTGCCGGAGAACTATTTGAAACGGCAGTAATGAATGAAGTGAACGAGCCAACGGCCGACTATGAAAATGATAAACGCGACATAGAAAAAGATATACTCGATTTATTAAGCAAAGGAACATATACATCGAAGGAAATCCTGCTTGCCCTGAAATTGGATTGGGATAGTAGAAAACTATCCGGTTTTCTGAAAAAAAATCCGAACGTAAAAACGATCTCCGGCAGACCTGCGAAGTATACGAAAAATAATGTAACAGCGCCTTCATTATTTTGATAACATAATATGGAAATAAAAAATCTGGCAGATAAAGTTATTACTTTCAATCGCGAATTACATTATACCGGCGAGTTGCCCGAAGGGTTTCAGGTACTGAATCCTTTTCTGGAAAACCCAGAAACAATACCGGTCATGGAGGCATTCTACCGCAAGTATTATAACGATACGAACCGGAGAAAATTCATCGTCGGTATTAATCCGAGCCGCCACGGAGCGGGAGTGACGGGCGTACCCTTCACCGATACCAAACGACTGGAAAGTATCTGCGGGATCACCATGCATTCAGCTCATACGCATGAAATCTCTTCCCTGTTCATGTACGATATGATCGCGGCTTACGGTGGTCCGGATGAATTTTACAGCCACTTCTACATCAATTCGCCCTTTCCGCTGGCAATCATTCGCGAAACGAAAGACGGCAACTGGCTCAACGCCAACTACTATGATGATAAAGGTTTGTTCAAAACAGTAAAAGGGTTTATGATCGCATCGCTCAAAAAACATATCGACATAGGACTCGATACGTCTGAAGTATATATCCTCGGAAAAAAGAACGCCGATTTTATCCGCAAGTTGAGCAAAGAAGAGAAGCTGTTCGACCGGATGACAGTATTGGAGCATCCGCGTTATATCCAGCAATACAGGTCGAGAGAGAAACAGTTGTACATCGACAAATATTTAGAAGCGCTCAAAAGATAGTTTACGACTTGTCATACGATTTATCTGAAAGAATTTACACCGATGAACGAGGATGCCGCCTATTACGAAGGCTGGGATTCCATCATCCGGCAGGATAGCCAGAACGAACATATGTATTACCTGAAACTAATGAAATATGGGGGGTAGAGGAAGCTAATGAAGAAGATATAAGAAGTTATGAAATATAAAAAATAGTAACCCGTAAAAATAGGAGTAAGAATATGAGAAAATTTATAATGTGGAACATTATTACCCTCGATGGGTATTTTGAAGGTAATCAAAAGTGGGAGTTACCCTTTCATAATGTTGTTTGGGGACAAGAACTTGAGAGATTAAGTATTGAACAATTATATTCAGCAGACTACCTTGTTTTTGGGCGTGTGACTTATGAAGGTATGGCGTCTCATTGGACTAAAGCGGAAGGAGAAATTGCCGACCTGATGAACAAAATACCCAAACTTGTTTTTTCCAGAACATTGAAATCGGCCGAATGGAATAACTCTACTCTAATTAAGGAAAACGCTTCTGCCGAAATTATCAAACTTAAAGAGCAAGGGGGTAGAGACATGTACGTATTCGGTAGTGCAAATCTTTCAGAGACTTTTATAAACGATGATCTGTTTGACGAATACCGTATTGGAATTGCACCTGTAATTTTAGGTAGCGGAAGGCCTCTTTTCAGACAGGGAATTTCTTCCAAAGATTTAACTCTCGTTTCAACACAACAGCTTTTGACAGGAGGTGTAGTTTTAAAATACACGAAGTAACTCAAGAGTAAGCCTCCGGTAAACCCCGTATTTTCTAACACTTCAGCGATCTGTACCTTTGTCGTCAAAACAGAAAAAGAAGAATGTTATGACACAAGAAGAAGTAGCGTCGGTGATTCACTACTGCAAAGAGAACGGAGTCACTTATAAAACCCGTCTTGCGGAGTTGGGTATTTCTGAATGGCGCTTTTATAGTAGCAAATCCCGTTATGCGAAAGCTCAATCGGGAGAGGGTGCCGGGGAATTCATTCAGCTGACATCCGGAGGCCCCCTGGTTCCCATGCCCAGCTTTGCCGCCGGAAATGGTCGCCAGCCCAAAGAGAAGAAACAGGGGCATCCCTCCAGGGAGATGAGTGTGGAGTTACGTACTCCCACCGGAACGCTGATCCATATCCGGGGAGAGATGAATGAATCTTTCCTTGCGGCAATCATCCAGTCATCAAGCGGGCATGTTTAGCCTGAACGACAGCCTGCGGTACCTGTTGTACAATCGTCCCACCGACATGCGCAAAAGTTTTCATACCCTGGGTGGAATTGTGACCGGTACGATGGGAGCCGACCCTTGCAACGGGGATGTCTATATTTTTATGAACAAGTCCCGCAACAGGATCAAACTGTTACATTGGGAACCCGGAGGAATGGTCCTCTACTCCAAACTGCTTGAAGCCGGGACTTTCGGTCAACCATCCAATATGGAGAAAGAGGCCATAAGCGGCAGCATCGAATGGCGTGACCTGGTCCTTATCGTTGAAGGTATCATTGAAAGACCGGACAGTCGCAGACAACGTCTCGAGAGCTTGAAAAAGTTACGGAAATAAACACTGAAAAACGGGTGGGAGCTTGTCTGTATCATGGCTTTTTGCTATCTTTAAGCATTCAAAACCAATAAGGGGATGACAGTGCAAGAGCAATTGGAAGCAGCAATGAGGGAGATAACGCACCTTCGTGAAATGGTTGCCGTGAAGGATGAAAAGATCACTTCCCGGGATGCCGTTATCGCCAAATTGGATACCGCTGTCAGGGAGCTTGAAAACCAGCTGGCCTGGCTTCGAAAGAAAGTCTTCGGGAAGATGAGTGAAAAGCAACTCCCCCTTGATCCCGCCCAATTGAGCCTGTTTGACCAGAACCAATTGATGAGTGAAGAGGAAAAGGCCGGGTTAAGAAAGTCGGTGGAGGAATCCGATGAGGAAATTACCAGAATGATTACCGTAAAAGCAAAGCCCTCACGTAAACCACTTGACATCACAAAACTGCCTGTGGAGGTGGAGAATATCTATCCGGAAGGAACGACTGAAGAAAATGGAAGTCTCAAGGCTGAATACGTGGAGATAGGCACCGAAGAGACCTCCAGACTGGAAAGGATACCGGCTAAAGTCTATATCGTGAGTACGGTACGCCATAAAGTAATCCGCAAATCAGACATTAAAGACAAGCATCCGGAGGAAAGGATGATTCTCATCCCCGCGCTTCCCCCTGCGCCGATAAGCAAATGTATCGCGGGAGCCTCGGTATTGGCCGATATCATAACAGGCAAGTTCATGTACCATCTCCCTTTCTACCGGCAGATACAACAATACAAGGAAGCGGGGATAACGGTCAGCGACTCCACGATGGGCGGTTGGTATGAGGCGGCGGTCGAGAAACTCAAATTATTATATGACCTGCTTCGAAAACAGATTCTCTCGAGTGAATATATACAAATAGACGAAAGTGTGATACCGGTCATAGACAACGAAAAGCACCGTGCCCGCAAAGGTTATGAGTGGTGCGTGCGTGACGCTATCACGGGAGATGTCATGTTCCATTATGACCGTGGAAGCCGTGGGTCCCATGTAGCCCGGGAATTGCTCGGCGGTTTCCGCGGATGCATGCAGAGTGACGGCTATGAAGCCTACGAGCAGTTCGAGAAGATGGAAGGAATCACACTCCATGGATGTTGGGCGCATGCAAGACGGAGGTATTGTGATGCCCTGGAGGAAAACAAATCGTTGGCCACGGAAGCCATCTGTCACATCCGCAAGCTCTACAAGGTGGAGGAGGAAGCCGACAGGGCCGGTCTCACGCCTGAACAGCGATGTGAGAAAAGACAGAAAGAATCTTATCCGGTCATCCTGACTTTTGAAAAATGGATGATGGAGCATTATCGGGAAGTACTTCCCCAAAGTAGGATCGGAAAGGCCATAGCCTACACGTACACCTTGCTGCCCAGATTATCCCGATATGTAAATGACGGCAGGATAAATATAGACAATAACCTCATTGAAAACAACATTCGCCCCTTAGCGCTAGGCCGAAAAAATTATTTATTCTGTGGCAATGATGCTTCCGCATACAGGGCTGCCATCGTGTATTCCCTGATTGGCACATGCAAGGCTGCCGGTGTTGAACCCCGGGAGTGGCTCGAGGACGTGCTTAAGAAGATACCGTACTATCTGCGTGATGGCCGGGATATGACAGGACTACTTCCTCGAACTTGGGCCAACTCGGCATCTACTTGCAGCTAATTGATCCAACTTGCACCTAGTAGCCCCGAATAGGGTACTACTTGATCCTACTCGGGGCTAGTTATATCAATTTGTGACGAATCGAAAAGACGTGCTTCACCGGTCGCTTACACTCAAGATAAAAGAATTGATGCAAAAAAGATTTGCAAGCACAAGTTATCCTAAGTAAATTAAATTGTTCAGTCAAAAGAATAGATGTTTTTACATATCATTCCCATTATATTCGATTCCGAAATAATGGAACCATAGCTTGTGCTGTTTCCCCCGTTTCCTGAAATCGGCATCAACCACCGTTTCTTCCGACCATGCTTTCTCAGACAAAGCCGGCACACACGGAAACAATTGGTAGTCAATCCGTGATTCCCATCTGTCGATATGCGTCCACTAATTAGCCTGAATACCCAATATCCGTTCATCAGTCCAATTTAATTGTTATTCCATATATATGTGGCCGTAGAACGGGCGGGCAGCACAGAACGGATGATTTCCGTTTGATCCTGTATTTCAATTACCCGTTCCGTATCCGAATTATTAAGTATTACCATTACTTTTGATCCGTCCGGATTGAGGAAAGCCACGTTTCTTATATTATCCGTACTTTCCACATTCGATGAATAAATCCGCCAGGCTCCCCGGTCTATAAATTTTGAAAAATGGCCGGTCAGATAATATTCCGGATTAAAAGAAATCTCACCGGTTTCCGAATGTATGGTGACAAATGGCCGGCAAGACGGACATCCGCTGGTAATAGGCCCTGCATTCTCATCCGTGGACATATACCACAAAAGGACCGCACTGGTGAAATTCTCTATATTTCCTATGAATATATGCCCCACAAGCCATTCCATGATACTCGGGAAATCGGGTGGCCCCCATCCTCCTCCTGAACATTCCGTATGATAGATCTCTTTATCCGGATGTGCCCGCCAGATATTTTCCATGAGTGACGGTAATCCTCCGTAACAATGAAAACCCGAACCGGCGATATACTTTTTCACATCCGGGTCGTTGAGCAACGATAAAGCATACTCATACAAATCCCAGTTATGGTCAAAAGTAATGATCTTGGTGTCTATCCCTTCCCGTTCAAAGGCAGGGCCCAATGCCGTTTTGATAAATTCCCCCTGTTCTTCGGCTGTCATTAACATATTCGGATAACGCGGATCGGGTACAAACTGTTCGTAAAGCGGTTCATTCTGTATAGTGATGGCTTCCACCGGCAAGTCATATTCGGTTTCCATTGTTTGGACATACTTTACGAAATATTCGGCCAGCGCCGGATAATAACGCGGTTCAACACTTCCTCTAAAGAGATGCCTGGAATCTTTCATCCATGCCGGAGGACTGCAAGGGCTACCCAGGATCATCAAGTCAGGATTGACCTGCTTCGCCAGTTGGTAATAGGGAATCACATCCCATTCATCCTTTTCCATCGTGAAATGTTCCATCTTTTCGTCGGTCATTCCTTCCGGCATATCATTGTAAGTATACCATTCAAAGGAATTATCTGTGGAACCCATGATCATCCTCATATAATTCAACCGGATTCCTTCTTCACCGAATAATTGATTAAACAACGGCATCTTGTCTTCCGCTTTCAGGTAATTGTCAAAAACATACGCAGAGTTATCACAAACTGCTCCTCCAAACCCGATCATTTTCTGATACCGGACAGAATCGTTGATCCGGATAATTACAGGATCGGGATTATTCATTCCGGCAACCTGTTCTTCATCATACATTTTCTTCACTTGCTGTAACCTGACTGTTTCATCGCCTGTTGTCAGCCACATCTCCCCCTTTGAAGAGGGAGGTGTGTGACATTGAGTCAAAATCAACAGGACCGATAGACTAAAAAATAATATTACGTAATTCTTCATACCATTAATACCCTTCGTTCTGTGTTAGATTCGGATTCTGATCTCTTTCTGTTTGTGGAACAGGATAGAGTAGCATCCATTCTTCAATATGCGCATAGCTGAACTCTCCTTTTGAATCCGGACAATTCCTCATTGTTTCAATGGCTTGTCCCGTACGAATCAGGTCAAACCAGCGATGTCCTTCCATGGCAAGTTCAAGCCTTCTCTCCAATTCGACAGCTTGCCTTAGTGATGCCTGGCTACCTGCACTCTGGGCAGAGAGGGGAGCAAGCTCAACCCTGTCCCGAACCTGGTTAATAATAGCAACGGCTTGTTCCAATTGATTCGTTTCAATCAAAGCTTCTGCTTTAAGTAACAAGATATCAGCTGCTCTCATTAAAATAATACTGCTGGTATTATTCCTGATTTTATAGGCAAAACGATATTGACTTGCCGGCCAGAAGTTGTCCCATGTGCAGGCGTCTACGACGATTGCGGCATTCTTCCTGATCATATCACCCTGGGAATCAAAAGCATTTTCCAGATCGTGTGAAGGGGTACAGAACTTCCGCCAATCCGTACCCGTAAACATGCTCCATCCCCAGTTAGGAGAATCGGAGGTATGCGTGATCTCAAAAATAGACTCCGCCGTATTTCTGTTACCCGGGATCCACAGATTTTCATAGTTATCGATCAGGTCATATCCGTAATCCAGCGCATTGTCACAATAAGTAATGACCCTATCCCAGTCTTTATTATCCATGGTTGCATACACCTTTGCCAGTAATCCGTTCGCAAAACCACGTGTCAGTTTGAATTTATCCTGAGCAGTCGGTATCGGTCCGTTCTGGGCCCCGAATTCAAGGTCTTCGATGATCTGTTCATAAACCAGTTCCTTGTCTACGCGTTCCGGATAAAGAAGCGGATATACTTCTTCAATATTTTCGGCTGTAATATCAGGTGTTTCCTGCACAACCAACGGAACATCGCCGTAAAGACGAACCAGGTCGAAATACATCATACCGCGCAGGATCATTGCTTCCGCTTTATACAAAGTTTTCAGATCGGCAGTCATCGCAGGATCCGGAATCGCATCCACATTATCGATGATCAGATTGGCATGGCCGATCATACCGAAATATTGTCCCCATCCGCGTGCTGTAACAGCATTGTTCGGATTGACGTTAAAATTGTCCAATTCCAGGGCCCAGCCTTCTATCGATCCGGAATAGGCGTTATCTGAACGGGCATCGATAAGCATCAACATGTCGAGATTATAGATATTGCTCAGGGTTCCTTTAAAACCGGAATATATGCCACCCATAAGCAAATCCATATCTTGCTTTGTGTTGTACCTTGATCCGTTTTCATCCGGGTTTTCCACCGTTTCTTCCGTAAAAACCGATTCGGGTTTTACATCCAGATAATCACTACAGGAAAAGAAGCATGCGAATAATACGCATGGTAAGATCCATTTTAAATTATATGTCTTCATACGATTATTTATTTTTTTTGTGTATGGAATATTTCAGAACCAAGACTTTTAGAAAACTAAAAACTAAAAGTGAAATCAGTTATGATGTTTATTGCACGAAGCGCATTATCATTCTATCGTGCGAAGCACATTATCATTTTTCCACATTGGTTCATTCGTCAATTAGTCTTTATTCTTTGTTCTTTACTCTTTACTCTTGATTTATCTCTTATATTCTTTTAAAAATCAATATTCAAACCAAATACAAATGTTTTCACATTCGGATAAGTACCCCAGTCTACACCTTGGACTGTTGAACTATTACCGGCAAAGTTGAGTTCCGGATCAAAACCTTTATACTTCGTGAGCGTAAACAGATTCTGCGCTGTAAAATAAGGTTGTATCCTCTCAATTCCAATTCGTTTCAGGCCGGCAGTAGCCACATCATACGAGAAAGTAAGCGACTTCAGGCGCAGATACGATCCGTCTTCAACATAATACGAAGAAACTTTGAGTGTTGATTGGTCACCCGTAGCACGGGGAACATCTGTAATTTGCCCCGGCGTTTTCCATCTGTCGAGTACACGTATGGATTGATTTTTATCATCATACATACCTTCCGTATCGGCACGCGAAGCATTGAATATATCATTTCCATAGGAACCTTGCAGAAACAGATTCAGATTAAATCCTTTATAACTGAATGTATTGGTCATGCCATAGATAAATTTCGGATTGGCATCGCCGATATAAGTACGATCATCTAATGTGATCTGTCCGTTTCCATCCACGTCTTCATATACCGGATCACCGGTTTGCGGATCTACATGTGAGTATTTCAAACCATAGAAGCGACCGAGCGGTTGACCTTCTTCCAGCCGGAGGATATTGTCCCGGAGTGTTTCTACGTAACCGAAATAATACACTTTATTCAATGCCAGTTTTTCCAGTTTATTCCTATTGAAAGAAATATTGAAATCTGTACTCCAGAACAACTCACTGTTCAGGTTAACAGATGAAACATTCAATTCAAAACCTCTGTTTGACATTTCTCCTTCGTTACGCAGTATACTGCTTACTGCGGCAGTGGAAGGTAGCGGCACATTCATCAGCATATCCCGGGTATACTTATAATAATAATCGGCATTGAATACCAGACGTCCGTTGAACAGGGTCAGATCCACTCCAATGTTCGTTTGTGTGGTTGTTTCCCATGTCAGTTCACTGTTCTTGATATTTGACCTCTGTATGGTAATACCCGGAAAAGGATTTTCGGGAGTAGGTGTTTGCTTGCTAATGCTATACTGTTGCAGATAAGCATACTCGCTGATCCCGCTTTGATTACCGGTCTGTCCCCATCCGGCACGAATTTTCAGGTCGTCGATAAAATCAACATTTTCCATAAAACTTTCGCTGGAAATACGCCAGGCGGCCGATGCCGACGGGAAATAGCCCCAACGATGATCCGGAGCCAGTTTGGAAGAACCATCCGCACGGAAGTTTACTGTCAGCAAATAACGGCTGTCGTAATTATAAGCAGCACGTGTCAGATAGGAAAGGATACGCCATTGATAGTTGGCTGTCCCCGAATACTGACTAATGATATTGGCCGCATTCAATGTTTTAATATCCGAGTTAATATAATCCTGACCGCTAATATTGGCAGTAGTCCATTTGGAATCATTGGTAGTGGTTCCTGCCATTACGTTCAGGCTATGCTTACCGAACATATTGTCATACGTCAGGATACTTTCAAACTGCAAATTCTGACTGATCGTACGATTGTCATATCCTTCACCATGTTGCGTACGTCCCCATTCGGTTAACTTCGGATCCAAAAAAGAAGTACTATGATATATATTACCTTCCATAGAAGCACTGGTCCTGAATTTCAGATTTTTCGAAAAAGATATCTCTCCATTTACATCACCCAGTAATCTGCCGTTACGATTTGTGGTATAGCGGGATGTGAAAGCCAGAGGCGGTTCGATACGTGTCCCGTAGGCATTATTGTCGTATTGACCCGGATTTTCCGGATCCCAGATATTCAGGTATGGTGCCGAGTTGATCACAGCCAGGATAACACCGGCACGGTTCGAACCGATATTGTTCGGGATCGTTTTTTCTTTTGTTTGCGAATAACTCAGGTTCGCTCCGATTTTCAACCAACTCCGGATCTGGTTTTCTACATTCGAACGCAATGTGAAGCGATTAAAAGAGGAGTTCGGCACAATGCCTTCGTCACTTGTGTATGCACCGGACAGATAATAGGTCATATCTTTCTGACCGCTGCTGAACGAAAGCTGGTAATTCTGATTCAGTCCTGTACGGAAAGTTTCGTCAAACCAATTGGTATAGTTTGTGACACTATCAGGCACTGAGCTCATCCCGATCTCTTTTAAATATTCTTTATACTGTTCCGTATTCAGCGCCTCTATTCTTTTAGCGATTTTAGATACACCGACATACGAGTTAAAAGCAATTCTGGGCTCTTCGGTATTACCTCTTTTTGTTGTGATCAATACAACACCGTTCGCAGCACGTGATCCGTAAATAGCAGCCGAAGAAGCATCTTTCAGAATCTGCATCGAGGCAATATCGTTGGGTGATAAATGATTGATATCCGTGAGCGGTGTTCCGTCGACAATATACAACGGATCGTTGCTGGCATTGATCGAGCTGTTACCACGAATACGGACTGTCATTCCGCTACCCGGACTACCGTTGGGCTGGATCACCTGCACACCGGCGGCCTTTCCCTGCAATGCCTCGGCCACGGAGGTGAGCGGTCGTTCGCTGATATCTTCCAACGATATGGTAGAAATAGCCGTAGTGACATCATGTTTCCTGGCTGTGCCGTAACCGATAACAATCACCTCTTCCAGATTCTGTAAATCTTCTACCAGTGTTATTTCCAGAAAAGACTGGTCACCTACCCTGATAGTTTGAGTAAGGTATCCTACGTAAGAGATCACAAGTGTAGCATCCGCCGGTACCTCAAGAGTAAACTGTCCATCTGCATCCGTTACCGTACCGGCGGACATACCTCTGATGGAAATAGTTGCGCCTATAACGGCTTCACCTTCTTCATCAGTGACCTTGCCACTGATATTTTTCATGTCTGCCTGCTGTGTTACGCTTGTTTCGGCCGTATGTGCCACAAGTGTTGTTATATTGTCTGAAGCAAACAGGTTTATTGTTGTGAAAAACGACAACAATACTCCCAAACAACTATATGCAGGAATTTTTCTTATAGAACATTTTTTCATTTTCATTCTCTAGATTTTTAGTAATTAAATAAAATACTCGCAGAAAAAGGGTTAGCATAGCTACCCATAGCACGCACAAAGGTGCTATAGCACAGATAATCAGGATAAAATATCCTACATCACATTACAATCAGATTATTTTTGGTATGTACGAATAGAGTTTTTTTATGGCGTTATTGTATAATATTCAAAATCCATATCCTCCTGAGCCACATTGATATATCTCCGGCTAACAACCGGCGTGTCTCTTCCTTCAGGGAAATATTCAGCGATCAACAGATACCCCCCTTCCTGTTGAGGAAGTTCGATCTGGCAAGGTTGCAATTTTTTACCGTAAGAGTCGATGATAAAGGGCATATCCGATTGAACGGCCACCTGACCGTCTTTGTCCAGTAATTTAACAACCACTTTACCTGTCGATTCTCTTTTATAATCATTGACACCCACCAGGTTGAACAACAGATTACTGCCGGGAAGATACGGTGCAAGATGTTTCGTATATCGCTGATCCACCACATCAATAAACACAGCTTCCGGGGCAAAGCAATGTTTGAACCAATTAAATACGGGAGCGACTTCCAGGTCTTTGATGTCATTGATAAACCAGTCACCCGTAAATCCGTAATTATTGGTCAGATGGCAAAAGGCCAGTACTCCGGCAATGCCTCTTTCTGCCCGCAACCACTCCGTTTCCAGTTGTAACCAATAGGCTTGCAGTTCACGACAAGCCTCAGGCGAAGAGGCTTTGTCTCCAAGATAATAATTATAATTATTCACTGTCAATTTGGAAGGCTTTCCGTTTCTCCACAGCCATATCCATCCATATTCATTCACCAACTGGGGTACACCGGCATCCTGAATACTGCGGAATCCCCCTTCCCATCCATGCAGATCACCCAGATTATAGGGATTTTTCCTGAAGTACTCATTCAGTTCGTCAGAATGCATCAGTGTCAATGCCCTGTACGGATGCGGTTCGTCCATTTCATCGTTACCCATATCATCAGCGGTCATATAACCGGCATCCCAGATACGGGTGGGATCAAGCTGTTTCAATTCCGGAATCAGCGTGTTTCCTATAAAGTCGTCCCAGTTCTCATTAATAGCGTCCCATATCACAATACTGGGGTGATTGCCATCGCTCCATACCCATTCGGTGTATTCTTTCCTTACCTGATCATCCCATCCGTGGTTTTGCCAGTAAAACCACTCGTTCTGCAGTACAATACCATACTCATCACAAAGGTCGTACCAGAAGTCGGGAACAATACCCACACAAATACGCATGGCATTCCAGTCAATAGACTTAGGCAGGTCGATCATCAGTTTCCTGACCCATTCCCTGTTCCATACCAGATCACGACAGTCCGGATCTTCAAAAAAGCGCTGCAAAGTAATGTTAGATCCACGCAGATAGTATTTATCACCATTTAGCGTGAAAAATTTCCCTTGCCGGGAAAAATCCCTCATCCCGAACCTAACGGTATAGGTATCTGCTAACTGATCTTTATCATATACCTTTACCTCGCCTTCATAAAGGAAAGGGGATTCGGGCGTCCAGGGAACGGACGAATCCAATTCAATCTCCGTCTCAAAATAGGTCCGGTTATCTCTTTTGGCTTCACCTTTTATCTCCTTTTTCGCCACCACCCTGCCGCTTGATCGTTCTTTAATGGCATATTCTATCCGGCAGGAGTCATACATTACATCTCCATATAACATTTGCGGAGGGTATGCGCTCAGCAAACGTGTCTTGACCGTTACTTTCTCTTCAGCCAGTGACGGCAGGAACAACACCTTGTCTACTTTCAGTTGTCCTGTTACAGTGATAAATACATCATCCCATATCCCCGGCAGGTAGTGGATTTTTTCCTTATCCGTACTTCCGGCTGCTTCACTGGGAAGCCACGCACGGTCGCCCACTTGTATAAGTATTTCATTGTCTTCGTCAGGACGAAGTGCTTCGGTTATATTGATATCGATCGGCGTATAGCTCTCTATATAACGTCCCATCATCATCCCATTTACATACACCACTGTAACGTATTGGCTTTTTTTGATGGTCAGGTATATCTGCTGCCCTTCGAAGTTTTTATCCAGACGCACATTCTTTTTATACCAGCTATACATCGGCGTATAGTCACGGTTCAGGAAGTTAAACTGTTCAACCAACCGGGTATCTTCCGGGCGTTGAAAGAACTTGTCATACTGCTCTATACGCGGCTCAGCCAGATGGACTAATCCCGGTACGGGAATTTTCCGCGTAAATTTCGTCGGAGGAAAAGCTGTTTTTGTCTGTTCAAATTCCCATTCCCCATTCAGTGAAACAGTGGCACGTCCCTCTGCAAAGGCAATGAGTGGGAGAACACATAAAAACAGTACAATTATCTTTTTCATACGATTATTTTATTTTTCTTGTTGGTATATGGAATATTTTAGAACCAAGCATTCCAGAACGTTTTTTCCGTTCAAAAAATGAACTGAAACACTTGAGTTTTGATTTTGTTTCTTAAGAGACTATTAAAATCAAGAACCAAGATGAATCTGTCAGTGAAGAGATTAAAATCAAAACCCGGAAGTTAAAATGTCTTGACTCTTTGCTCTTTACTCTTTACTCTTGATTAACATACTCGTTTCATAATATAGAAACTTTTCAATGATTCGATTTTACCTTTTACAAAACTACACTAACATATAAGGCATTCTTTTCAGGATTTCAACCAATAATTATGCTATTTTATTATTTTTCACTTCAGATCCCTCGGTTTCCCGTCATTTTTCCAGTGTTTCTCTATTTTTTCCAGTGAAACACCTTTCGTCTCAGGCACAAAGAAGTATCCCCAAACCAATCCGGCTAAAGCGATCAGACTGTAGAAAAAGAAGGCACCCGCAGGATTTCCCGTCGTTTCTCCGGCTACGACCAATTCAGTTCCCGGTATAGCAAGGGCTCTTACAAGTTTGAAGAAAGTGAAAGAAACAATCGTATTAAAAAACCAGACGGACAGGGAACCTAACGACGCGCCTAATCCTCTTACATATTGTGGAAAAACCTCTGAAATGATTAACCAACCTAACGGACCGATACTGATAGCGTAAAATGTCACATACAGGAACACCAATCCGATTGCCAGCCATTTACCCGTTTCGCCTAATTGATTGACAAAGATAAAAGAAGTGCTTAAGGCTATCAGGGATATCGCAATACCCGACAGACCGATAAAGTAAAGTTTCCTTCTTCCGAGACGATCTACAAAATAAACCGAAACGATGGTTGCCAAAACATTTACCACACCTACGCCAACCGAAGCCCATATTGCCGAAACAGCACCGTCGAATCCGGCCATCAGGAATATCTTCGGACTGTAATAAATTACTGTATTGATCCCGACAAATTGCTGGAAAAACATAATGCCGACAGCAATGAGCAGCGGAGTCCGCAACCACGGCCTTAAGAATTCCTTCCAACTGGAGGTGTTCTTCTCGTTTTCTTTCAGTTCCGCCTGTATTTGTCCGATCATAATCCCAACCGATTCCTCTGGTTCGATACGCGATAAAATCTTCCGGCTCTCATCAATTCTTCCCTTACTCATCAGCCAACGAGGTGTTTCGGGCATGAAATACATCCCGATAAGCAATATCAATGCCGGAATAACACCTATATAAAACATCGGGCGCCAGCAGGTAATATCCTGTTCATCCGCAAAGAAAAGATCGGAAAGATAGGAAGTCAATACACCGATAGTGATCATTAATTGGAACATGGATACCAACCTGCCACGCAAACGTGCCGGAGATATTTCAGCAATATAAAGGGGAACGGCAAACGAGGAGACACCAATGGCTACCCCCAGAAACAGGCGGGAAAGGATAAGATGGTAAATATCAGGGGCAAATCCCGACCATAAAGCGCCGATGGCAAATATGACTGCCGAAGCCAATATAACGGGTTTACGTCCCAACCGGTCGGTCACCTTCCCGCAGAATAAGGCGCCTAATATGGCACCTACCAAACCGGAAGAGGTAACCACTTCCACCATATGATCATCAATCCCGAAGTCTTGTTGAAAAAAGGGAATGGCTCCCGAAATAACTCCGGTATCAAAACCGAAGAGTAAACCGCCCGTTGCAGCGATCACTGCAATGACATAGATCAGATTCTTATTATAAGTATTATCCATGGGTGTAAATAATTTTTCAAGGGATAAAATTTTTCCACATATCTTCCTTTAATTGCGGTAGGGCTACATAGAGGAATGTTTCAGGATTCTCTTCAAAAGTCCGGTAAATAGGCTTACTTTTTTCAATTCCCAAGGCCGAATAATCGGCAGGACGCTTACAAATTAACTCCGAAGGTTCGTAAGCCGGATTCGCTTTCCAGGTAAGCTCATTCTTTTCATTGTAAACAGGGAACCAGGCAATACCGTTGTGCCGGCGAACGCCATCGTACACAAAACCGTAATCCCTGTCGCACAAGGCACCGAAAGTCAACGGTATTTCCAGATCGGCACTGATTGTCGCATGCACCCAATAGGGAGGAACAACAACCACATCACCCGCTTCGGCAAAGACAGCGAAACATCTTCCCGGATTGTCTTCAGCCCTCTCCTGCATATAGATAATAGCTTTACCGGCCCATATCTCATAGATTTCCGGAGTTGACCAACCGCTGTAGGACGAAACTTTATGCATGTGTCCCTGGCTTCTCACAGGTTCTTTTCCCAGCATTCCGGGTGCATACGTAACGACTCCAAACAGCAGGTGTAAAGATTCCAGCAACTCCCTATCTTTTTTCTTACCCACATCCATGGCGATTGAATAGACCACTTCGGGCCCTTCACACAAAGGATCCAACAGGCTTGAACGGATATCGTCGAGCCGGCGGTTCTCCGGTTCGGGGCCAAATACCTCCTCACCATAGATAAAACCGATTCCGGAGGAATGGGGTATAATGTTAATTCCGTAATCAAATACTTTCTGAGGCTTCATGACGGACATACGCTTTAATGGTGGCACATGTTTTTCCTTCCGATTCGCCATAGGGACGAATGGTATATGACCCTACTGCGGCAGGGACGATAAATGTTTCCGCATAGTGGACAACGAACGGCTCGAAAACTCCGGTCGGACTTTCTACAATAATCTCTCTTCCTTCAACCAGATTGAGCACATTCACACTTCCGTTGGTATGGTGAAGTACCGGACGTGAGAACCAGTGCCGGCGCGTTTCTATAAATTCCTGTGCATGCAGACCGGTTTTTTCTTCCAGCAAACCTTCTTCTTTCCGGATCACGGTGAATTTATTGACTAATTCCCGCTTCACCCATGATTCGGTACGGTTCCATTGTATCACCTTTTCTCCATGTTCAATATTGATCGGGCGGGGTTTTCCGTCCAATCCCAAACGTCCCCAATCCCAAAGCTTAAAGGTAAAGATAAAAGGAGTCGCACTGATTTCCAGCACCATACTATTCTTTCCCGAACAATGTACCGTCCCGCTCGGGATAAGTATATGATCATGTTTCTTCACAGGGTATACCCCCACATGTTTTTCCGCGTCAAAAACGCCCGTTTCCTGGGCTTCCTTTAATTCGGCGATCATATCTTCCGGGCAAACACCTTTTTTCAGTCCGAGATAAACGATGGCATCTTCTCCGGCATCAAGCAGATAATAGCTTTCATCCTGGGTATAATGCATGCCGAACTTTTCCTGTATGTATCCGGTCAGCGGGTGTACCTGCAAACTGAGGTTCCCCCCTTCCATCGTATCCAGAAAATCGAAACGGATCGGGAATTCATCCCCAAAACGTCCGTAAACCGGAACTCCCAACAATTGTTCGGGGAATGCAAATACAAGATTGATAGAAGGGATCTCGATGGTGATATCTCCAAAGCCGAGTAATAAACTGTTCTCTTCCGGTACGCAATCAAAGCACCATGCAAAATTGACGGTCGAACGATCCAGATCACAGACCTCTTTCATCCACTGCCCGCCCCAGGGCCCCGGATCAAAGAAAGGAACGACCCGGAAAGGCTGCGAAGCTGTTTTTCTCAACCCTTCCCATACTTTACCGGCAACGACCATTTTCGGCAAATCGGGAATGTTTGTATCCAATACATAATCCCAGTGGTGCATCAACCTTTTTTTGAAACGATCACATATACGCCAGTCTACGAAAAAGGCACGTTTATATTGTAAAGAGGGATGTTCGTTACGGTTATCCACTCCGATATTGCTTACTTCATTGCGACGAAACCGTTGTTGTATTTCCCAACGAGCCATGTCGGCATAAATCAGGATATCAGGATCCTGGCACAGATAGGCAGCTCCCGTACCATACACAATGACCGTCCCTTCCAAGGAATCAATATACTGTTGAACCACCTTCACTTTTTCTTTATCAAAAAAACGGTCAATATCATAGCGGGTCATATAACCGAATAGTTCATCGTCGGTTATGTCTTCATGGAAAAACATGTTAATTTCTTCTTCTGTCAACATGGCATCAGAAGAAATAACAAAATTGCTTTTACCAAATGCGCTTCGAAAGACGGGAATTATTTCCGGATCAATCACCCCCTGGTAACATTCGATGACTACTTTTTTAACCGGTTTATCAAGCCGCTCCAAAGAAGCTTTCACTTCTCCGATGATAGCCTCCCATCCTATCCAGCAACCGGTATGATGATCCGATACTTGTACAACCGGGAACTTATCGTAATTAATCATGTGTTTAGCCATTATAACAGTTTTTTCTTTTGGTTAAGGCAATAACAGAGCCCATGCAACGCAGCATTTTCAGATAATTGCGCTGTTATGATCTGGACTTCGGATGAAGGACACCAGGCATAACGAGCCACTCTTTCCTTAATATAAGGAATAATCACATCTGCACTATTCATTATACCTCCGCCCAACACGACTATTTCCGGGTCATAAGCATGGATATACGTCACGATAGCCGCACTCCAGATATCCATACATTCATTTCTAAGCAACAAAGCATCCTTATCGCCCGTTGCCGCTAAACCGAATATTTCTTTGAAATTCATCTTATCAGCCAACTGTTTAAACGAATCTGACAATTGAGGGTGTTCCCGTATGATAACCGGTAAAAAGAAAGAAGAGGCCATTGCTTCCACACAGCCCTTATTTCCACATGTACAGGAGCGCCCTTTGTAATCTATCACAAAATGTCCGCCTAATGAACCGGCCTGATAATGTTGACCGTACAATACATTTCCATCGATAATAACGCCCGTACCGATGCCTGTTCCTATCGTCATCATAACCACGTTTCTCTTTCCTCTTGCCGCACCTTGTTGCCATTCACCGAGCACAGCCAACCGGGCATCATTATCTATACAAAAAGGTACATTCCAATTCTGTTCTATCCATGCATTGAGATCATATTCACAGGCATCGTCATATTTTTCATTCGTGGAGATCACTTTCCCTTTATTCGGATCTACCAATCCAGGAAATGCCAGACCAATCCCGTCTAATTGCGCCGGTTCAATGTGCTGACGAGCAAGAATACTATCGATTGCTTCTTTTATCCGGGGCAGATTGGAAACAAACCCTATCGACAACCGGGAATTTAAATGTATGCATTCGATAATCTCTCCGTTACGGAGCAATCCGACCTTAACTACTGTTCCTCCCAGATCTATTGCTATTATATTTTCCATTCGCCTATATCAATTGAGGAATTCCGTCAACTTCCATTAACCGTGCCGAAAAACCTTTTTCGGCAATTTCTTCATAATCATGTCCGGCATCCGATGGCCAGCAGGCAGCAAAAGACAAAACCTTGTTACCGGTATTTGCCACCCGATGGGCCACTCCGCCCGGAATATAATGCAAACTGCCGGAAAACATCTTTTCACCCCAGACATTACGCTTCCGGTCCATCAGGATCAGTACGCCTTCTCCTTCGATTCCCCAATAATATTCCGCCCGGTTGTCCTGTGCGTGAAAATGACCTTTGGTCATGAAATATTCCTGCCCTACTTTGCCGGGATAAATATGTGTGATTCCAAAGTTAAGCGCGCCGGTCTTTCCGTCATTCTGCACCGGGGTATAGCTATATACCTCGTAGAGTAACGTCTCAGGATCCATTGTTTCATAGGATTTTACATCCTGGAAAAGATCTTTCAGATCCGATAAATTCCGGTTGCTTTTTGTTACTTCGTCCCCTAATAGGAGGTCACGGACAAATAACAGAGGAGGAACAATTATTTTTGGTGTTTCCATACACGTTATTTTTACAATATAAATAATACATTATCCATATTGCAAAAATAGCAGATCCAAGGATGCAGATGTTTTGGTATTTTTCCGAATAACTATAGTATTTTATTATAATACTTGCTTTTTCCTGGTACCGAATTCTTTCTGGAAATCAGAAGGAAGCATATTGGTTGATTTCTTGAACTGGCTGATAAAATTGGATAAATTGTTGAAACCCGATTCCATACTAATTATAGAGATTTTCTTTTTTCCTTCGATCAATAACTTTTTGGCATGGCCGATCCGCATATCGTTCAGATATTCGACAAACGTTTTTTTTGTACGTTCTTTAAAATAACGGCAAAAAGCCGTCGGAGTTAACCCCACAAGCGCTGCGACGTCTCCCAGTTTAATGGTTGTCGTAAAATTGGCAACCATATATTTGTATACTTTGTTGAATCGCTCAAAATCATCGGAATTGACCGACTCTGTAAAACCCACACTGGCCAGCACTTCATATTCCTCCGTAGTTGCCATCATTTCCAGCAATGTGATCAGTTCGGCTACCTTTCGGGCTCCCATATTTCTCGCCGACCGTTCAATAAAGTAAGCGATTCTCCTTTTCGATTCACCCACAAACTTAAGTCCCCGGCGTGACCGCTCAATCAAATCACGAATATTGGTCATTTCCGGCAATCGGATCAAATTAGATTCGAAAATCTCTTTTTTAAAAAACAAACAGATACAAGTAGCGCGAAGGCCTGATTCTTTATTGAAATAAATTTCGTCGTTCCTCCATTCATGAGGCAGTTTCGGACCGATCATACATACATCTCCCTCTGCATAGCCTTCTAAATGATCACCTACAAACCTCGTTCCCGTACCACTGATAATATACATAATCTCAATAGCCGGATGATAATGCCAGGGTACAATGAAGTGAGGCAGATCTTCTATATAATAATGTATATGACTATCTACGGGAAATGGCAACTCCTGGAACATCGGTTTCATAACTTATTCTTTTAATTATGCTATTTCAACAAGATCTATACTTTATTGAGCCCGTAATGATACAAAAATAAAATTTCAATGCAAAACCTGTATGATTTTTAACATTGTTAACCGATAAAATTCACTATCTCTTCACTTACATATTCAAAAGAATAAATATCCATTTCTGTTAAAAGATATTCTTACAAAAACATTCTATCTTTGTACATTGTTTACTCTATTCGGAAAGTTTGCCCGTTGCAGGTTATCGCGGGGAATAACGAAGATGATTGCTCATTGAATATGCACGCAAAAAAGATCAATATTGCCATCGACGGTTTTTCCTCGTGCGGCAAAAGTACAATGGCCAAAGACCTGGCCAGGGAGTTGGGTTATACCTATATCGACAGTGGCGCTATGTACCGGGCCGTTGCTTTGTACGCCATCAGAAAAGGCTGGATCACAGAAACAGCGATGGACGAAGAAGCCCTGCATAAACATATTTCAGAGATAAAGATAACATTCAGCCCTAATGCACAGGGCGGGCAGGATACTTATCTGAACGGAGAAAATGTGGAAGATGAGATTCGCTCTCTGGAGGCCGCCAACGGTGCCAGCCGGGTGAGTACCCTCGGGTTTGTACGGAAAGAGCTGGTCCGCCAGCAACAGGAGATGGGAAAAGAGAAGGGAGTAGTGATGGACGGCCGCGATATAGGTACAGTGGTTTTTCCGGATGCTGAATTGAAACTGTTTATTACTGCACCGCCCGAAATACGTGCACAACGCCGTTTCGACGAGATGAAGGCCAAAGGGTTCAACCCGCCGGCTTATGAAGATATCCTGGCGAATGTGAAGGAACGCGACCTGCGCGACACTACCCGGGCCGAGAGTCCCCTACGCAAAGCCGATGATGCCATTGAACTCAACAATACACACGTCGGTATTGAGGGACAACTCCAATGGGCATTGGATATGTTTAACAGAATCACAACAGAAAATGAACAGAATTGAAATAGACAGGCAGTCCGGATGCTGTTTTGGAGTAGCAAAAGCTATCTCCAAAGCGGAGGAGGAACTGCAGAAAGGAGGCACACTCTATTGCCTGGGTGACATCGTCCATAACAATATAGAGGTGGAACGCCTGGAAAAGATGGGATTGATCACCATCGATCATGAGCAATTCAAGCAATTGAAAAACGTACGGGTATTACTCCGCGCCCATGGGGAGCCGCCCAGTACTTACGAAATTGCCAAACAGAACAATATAGAGCTTATTGATGCCTCTTGTCCGGTGGTATTGGGATTGCAGAAACGGATCAAGAAAAAATTCACCCACGCCGAAAGCGACGATGCCCAAATTGTCCTCTTCGGTAAAAAAGGGCATGCAGAAGTGAACGGTTTGCTCGGGCAGACAGATGAGTCTGCTATTGTAATAGAAAACAAAGAAGAAATAGAAAAGCTGGACTTTACCAGAGATATCAGTCTCTTTTCCCAAACCACCAAGTCCCTTGAAGGTTTCCGCGAAGTGGGAGAACTCATCAAATCCCGTATGCAGAACGGGGCCAAATTTGAATTCTACGACACCATCTGCAGGCAGGTATCGAACCGGGTTCCCAATATACAGGAGTTTGCAGAAAATCATGATCTCATCTTTTTCATTGCCGGCGAGAAAAGTTCCAATGGTAAAGTGCTCTTTGCCGAGTGTAAAAAAAAGAATCCCAATTCATATCTCATTCACCATCCGGACGAGATCGATCCGGCGCTTCTGAAAAAGGACATCAGTATCGGCATTTGTGGTGCCACCTCTACACCTATGTGGCAAATGGAGGCCGTAGCCGAAAATATCGCAAAACTACAACCTCAGATGCAGGTTGAAAAAGCAGCTTTTTAAGCTGCTTTTTTTTGTTGCATCGTTAAAAAAATCTATCTTTGCGCTTTGTTACTTTAAAGGGGATCTGAATGAATAACCGGCAAAGTTTCAAAGGTAAACATTTCAATTATGGACTCTAACATAAAAAGCGTGGGTGTCCTCACTTCAGGGGGAGATGCGCCCGGTATGAATGCCGCCATTCGCGCCGTAACGCGTGCCGGCATCTTCAATGGCATGAAGGTGTACGGAATTTACAGAGGGTACAGGGGCTTGATCTCGGACGAGATCATTGAATTCAAGACCAACAGTGTAAGTAATATTATTCAACAGGGAGGAACCATGCTGAAAACAGCCCGCTCATCGGAGTTCCTGACCGAAGAGGGACGCAGGCTCGCTTACGAGAACATGCGGAAGCATGATATCGAGGCGTTGGTTGTGATCGGCGGCGACGGCTCTCTCACGGGTGCCGGTATTTTCGCCAATGAATATAACATTCCCATTGTAGGGCTTCCCGGAACTATAGACAATGACCTGAGCGGTACCGACACGACTATCGGGTATGATACGGCGCTGAACACCATTATGCAATCAATGGACAAAATACGTGATACGGCCACTTCACACGAGCGTCTGTTCTTTATAGAGGTGATGGGGCGTAATTGCGGTTACCTGGCGCTTAACAGTGCCGTTGCTTCGGGAGCGGAAGCAGCTATCATCCCCGAGATAAGCATAGAGAAGGACCAGTTGGGAGAACTTATTGAGCAGGGGTTTCGCAAATCAAAAAACAGCAGTATGGTGCTTGTCACCGAAAGCGAAGTTACCGGCGGAGCCATAAAATTAGCAGAACGGGTAAAAACGGAGTATCCCCAATACGATGTACGTGTCTCCATACTCGGACACCTGCAGCGCGGCGGTTCACCCACGGCGCAGGACCGTATCCTTGCAAGCCGTATGGGTATTGCAGCCATACAGGCATTAATGGAAAATCAACGGAACGTGGTGATGGGTATCCGGGAGAACGAGATAGTGTATGTTCCCTTTAAAAGGGCTATAAAAAAAGACAGGGAGATCAGCGAAGAAATGCTGAATGTATTACGTATCTCCTCTATCTGATGATCACTATCCCGTCCTTTCCTGAAAAGTTCCATACGCCATAGAGTAAATTAATCATATGAAACCGACATGTTTAAAATAATCTTTAAACACCCGAAGGAAATGATTATTTTAAATATCAAAAGTTCCATACCCCGAAATGAAAGAAATAAAATAATCGCATGAAATATTCGTTTTTTATTCTTTTTTAGGACTGAAAGGCGTACTTTTGCAGTCAGACTGAAATATCACAAGAAGATAAATATATGGAAATTACACACATTGAGCACATCGGGATAGCTGTAAAGAGCATCGAAGAACAATTACCCTATTATGAGGGAATTCTGGGGCTGAAATGCTATAATATCGAGACAGTGGAAGATCAAAAAGTAAAAACGGCATTTTTTATGGTGGGACAGACCAAGATCGAACTTTTGGAGCCGACCGATGAAGAGAGTACCATCGCCAAATTCATTGAGAAAAGAGGTGAGGGAATACATCATATCGCCTATGCAACCAAAAATGTAAACGGAGCTTTGAAGGAACTGGAAGACAAAGGCGTACGATTGATAGACCGGGAGGCGCGCGGGGGCGCCGAAGGATTGCGCATCGCTTTCCTGCATCCCAAATCTACCGGCAGTGTCCTCACCGAACTTTGCGAACATCCCGAATAGGCCGGCGAGAACCTTTCAGCGGTTCAATTATTTAGGAAAATTTTCACATCAAACAATATAGTTAAGCAATACGGTTCAATTACATTAGTCATTTGAATTTTGTTCTACTATTTCAACGCTCGGTAAAGCAAATAAATTTGCTCTGCTCTCACTTAACGAAATAGTTGCTCGCTATGGCAAAAAGTTCAACTGACGACAAACCGAGTCCAAAAACAAACTTGTTTGAGTTTTGGTAAGGTACAAAGAAAAAAGACCGTTGCGAAAACCTATTTCGTTTTAAATCAACATTTTTATATGAGCAACCAACTCGAAAAAGTAAAAGAGCTTATCCAACTGCGTGAGAAAGCTCGTTTAGGGGGTGGCGAAAAGAGAATCGAGTCGCAACACCTCAAAGGGAAATATACGGCACGCGAAAGACTCGCCATGCTTTTGGACGAAGGAAGTTTTGAAGAATTCGACATGTTCGTGGAACATCGTTGCCACAACTTCGGAATGGAAAAAACCACATTCCTGGGAGATGGAGTGGTAACAGGTTTCGGAACCATTGACGGACGGCTTGTCTATGTCTTCGCACAGGATTTCACCGTTTCCGGCGGTTCCTTGTCCGAAATGCATGCACAGAAGATCTGTAAGGTGATGGATCAGGCATTAAAAATGGGAGCCCCTGTTATTGGGATTAACGACTCCGGTGGCGCCCGTATCCAGGAGGGTATCAACGCATTGGGAGGTTATGCCGAAATATTTCAGCGCAACATCCTGGCATCGGGTGTGATCCCCCAGATATCGGGTATTTTCGGCCCCTGTGCCGGAGGAGCGGTTTACTCCCCTGCCCTCACCGACTTCATCATCATGACCCAGGGAACTTCCTATATGTTCCTCACCGGCCCCAAAGTGGTAAAGACAGTAACAGGTGAAGACGTTACCCAGGAGCAATTGGGAGGCGCTTCAGTACATTCTTCCAAATCGGGTGTTTCCCAATTCCAGGTACAGACCGAAGAAGACGGAATGAAACTGATTCGCCAACTGTTCAGCTATATTCCGCAGAACAACCTGGAAGAAGCACCTCTGCAGCCCAATGATGACCCGATCGACAGGCTGGATGACGGACTCAATGATATCATCCCCGACAGCCCCAACAAACCATACGATATGTATGAAGTGATTGGAGCCATCATTGACAAGGGAGAGTTTCTGGAAGTCCATGCCGATTACGCGAAAAATATAATTGTGGGCTTTGCCCGTTTCAATGGAGTCTCGGTCGGTATTGTCGCTAACCAGCCTAAATACCTTGCCGGTGTGCTCGATATCAATGCTTCACGCAAAGCGGCACGTTTTGTCCGTTTCTGCGATGCTTTCAATATACCGATCGTCTCGCTGGTGGATGTTCCCGGATTCCTTCCCGGCACAGGACAGGAATACGGCGGGGTAATCACCCACGGTGCTAAACTACTCTACGCTTACGGTGAAGCTACCGTACCGAAGATAACCGTCACATTACGCAAATCATACGGAGGAGCGCATATCGTGATGAGTTGCAAACAACTCCGGGGAGATATCAACTACGCATGGCCCACGGCAGAGATTGCCGTTATGGGAGCCGACGGAGCGGTTGAGGTGCTTTACAGTAAGGAGATCGCCGCCGAAAAAGATCCGGAAAAAATGGCCGCTGTGAAGGAAGAGAAGAAAAAAGAGTACAACGACCTTTTCACCAACCCCTATGTAGCCGCACGCTACGGGTATATCGACGACGTGATTGAGCCGCGGAACACCCGTTTCCGTGTAATTCGTGCATTGCAGCAACTGCAGACCAAAAAATTGCAGAACCCTCCCAAGAAGCACGACAATCTACCTCTTTAAAAGCAGTTGAATATGAGAAATTATACAATAGCATTATTTCTTTTCACCGCAGTACTGTTGTCCACCGGATGTAGTTCCAAACAAAGGAATCCGGCCTGGGTTATCAACGAGGTCATGGTTGTCAACCAAGGCAGCTATATGGATGATTTCGGACAACGGAACGGCTGGATCGAGATATACAACAATACGGCAAAGACCCAGGATCTGGGAGGGCGATACCTCACCAACGATCGTAATAATCCGAAAAAATACCCGATCCCCCGGGGGGATGTCCTCACTAAGATACCTCCCCATCAGCATGCTCTTTTCTGGGCGGATGACGAACCTTTCAACGGAACGTTTCATGTGAGCTTCAAACTCGACCCCACGAAAGAGAACTATATCGCACTGTATGATAACGACGGGAAAACATTGCTGGACGAGATCGTGGTCCCGGCCGGAATGCTGACTGATCAGACCTACGGCTATCCGCAGGATGGTATAAAATATGATGAAGAAGGCAGAAGCCTTGCTACCCACCTTGAGAGGGTAACTCCCAGCAGCAATAACGCCATTCTGGAAGAAAACCCCAAAGTGGTAAGCCTTCAGGAAACCGACGTGTGGGGTGGAATGCTTACCATCACCTCCATGCTGGTGGTATTTTTCGCACTGATTGCTTTGTATCTCTTTTTTAAATTATCCGGGAATATTGCCGGAAGGATGTCGGAAAGAAAAGTGGCCAAAAGCGGTACGCTTTCGGCCGTGAGAAGCCATACCCATTTATCCGGTGAAGTGCTGGCCGCGATCTCCGCTGCCATTCACGAGATGAGGGAGGATCAGCACGATATAGAATCTACTATTCTCACTATTCAGCATGTAAAGAGAAACTACTCTCCATGGAATGCCAAGCGACAGTCGTTAAGAGAATTACCTAAATAGATTCAAGATTTAAGATTCAAGATTTAAGACCAATAAATAAATTAATTGATCAGGTGAAAATCCAAAACTTTTCATTTTTAGTTTTTCACTTTTCACTAATTTTAATCATATGAAAGAGTTCAATTATAAAATCAACGGGGCCCCCTACAGGGTAGTGGTTACCAAATCGGACAGCGAACTTGTGGAACTGGAAGTGAACGGTACGCCCTATACGGTTGAAATGACACCGAAAACAAAAAAACCGAAGGCCGTAGTACAACGCCAAAGCGTCATACCCCAGGGACCTACGCCCCAGGGTACAACCACACCTCTCGTGACAAGGCCATCCGAGCCTACCGGTAAGAACACCATTCAATCCCCCCTTCCAGGTATTATATTAGATATTCGCTGCAAGGTAGGTGATATGGTAAAGAAAGGGCAAACCCTTATGATCCTTGAAGCAATGAAGATGGAAAACAACATCCTTGCCAACGGAAACGGGAAAGTAACGGAAATTCTTGTCCAGAAAGGGGATTCGGTTCTCGAAGGAGCCGATCTTGTAGTTATTGAATAAAACCCGGGATTGAATATGAATACATTATTATCATTAACAGACAATCTACGAACGTTCTGGGGCTACACCGGATTTGCCAATGCCGAAACGGGACATATTGTGATGATCCTCGTGGGGTTATTCTTTATTTATCTTGCCGTAAAGAAGGAATATGAACCCCTCCTGTTGATCCCCATCGGCTTTGGTATCCTCATCGGAAATATTCCTTTCAATGAGGCGGCCAACCTGCAAGTCGGGATTTATGAAGAGGGATCCGTTTTCAATATCCTGTATCAGGGTGTGGTACAAGGTTGGTATCCACCGTTGATCTTCCTCGGTATCGGAGCCATGACCGACTTCTCATCTTTGATAGCCAATCCCAAGCTGATCCTGATCGGGGCAGCTGCCCAATTCGGGATTTTCGGAGCCTATATAATCGCTTTGCAATTGGGATTTGCTCCCAACGAAGCAGGAGCAATCGGTATTATTGGAGGTGCGGACGGTCCGACCGCCATCTTTACCACATCGAAACTCGCCCCGCACCTGTTGGGGGCGGTAGCCATCTCGGCCTACTCCTATATGGCACTGGTACCTGTGATACAGCCTCCATTTATGCGGATGCTGACGACAAAAAAAGAGCGGGTCATCAAGATGAAGACACCACGGGTGGTTTCACAGACAGAAAAAGTGCTGTTCCCCATCATGGGGCTATTGCTGACAGCTTTTCTGGTACCCTCCGGACTTCCCCTGCTGGGGATGCTCTTCTTCGGCAACCTATTGAAAGAATCAGGGGTAACCCGCCGTCTTGCCGAAACGGCGCGCGGACCGCTGATCGATACCATCACTATTCTGCTGGGGCTCACTGTAGGTGCTTCCACACAGGCGACTACTTTCCTGCGGATAGAATCACTGAAAGTATTCGCTATTGGGGCGCTTTCATTTATTATTGCCACTTGCGCAGGAATCCTCTTCGTGAAGATGTTCAATCTTATATTACCGAAAGAGAAGAAGATCAATCCGCTGATCGGAAACGCCGGTGTTTCTGCCGTACCTGATTCGGCCCGAATTTCGCAAGTAATCGGACTGGAATATGAACCCAGCAACTATTTGCTGATGCATGCCATGGGGCCCAATGTGGCTGGCGTGATCGGCTCTGCAGTGGCTGCCGGTATCCTATTAGGATTCTTGTATTAAAAACGGATCATTCGTTTAATTGAAGAGGCGAGGCAGGAGCCTCGTTTCTTCGTAAAAACGGTGTGGTGCACATACGAACAGATTATTATCAAAGAATATAATTGATACTTTTATGGGCTTAGAACAACTGTTGCCGGCAATAGCCGGT
>ENA-UOOI01000644-UOOI01000644.1-fermentation-metagenome-genome-assembly--contig:-NODE-644-length-42834-cov-49.233923_pt1 | contig 42834 bp, 34 predicted proteins | sample MGYA00245779_ERZ724027 | MGnify/ENA primary metagenome ERZ724027 (study PRJEB28704, sample SAMN03018318) | fermentation metagenome | biome: anthropogenic terrestrial biome; feature: soil; material...
AATAAATAAATAAATAAATAAATAAATAAATAAATAAATAAATAAATAAATAAATGTATCATTCTTGAAAAGTTATTCTAAATGCCTCAAACTGTTAAGGTATTATGATATAAAATAACCTTTAAGATTTCTAATAATACCTTTTAAATTTTTAATTTTGTTGACCCTTTTATTTTTAAAGAGCCTTTTTAGACACTCACTTAGAGCCTAGTTTAAGAGCCTAGCTTAAAATTCAGAGAATTTCTATAGAGTTATTATATTTATTTCCGGAAAATAATGTAATCAATGATTCTACATGGGGACTGTTAATTTTAAGAAAATAATGATTGCAACTGATGGTTCTGACTGCTCTAAGCTGGCTGCCGACAAAGGGATAGAGCTTGCTCGATTAAGTGGTGGGATGGTATATGCAGTCTTTGTGGTATCAACAGCCTCCTTATCTATTGATGGGGACTATTTTTCTTCTATGGGCGTGAATCCTTATTGGGAGTTGATATATGATTCCTTGAAAAACCAAGGGCAGAAGGCTTTAGATTATGTAAAAGATTTAGGAAAAATGAAAGGAATCAATGTAGAGTCCGTCCTGCTTGAAGGACATCCTGCAGATGAACTTATCCAGTATGCAGAAGAAAACAAAATGGATATTATTGTTATGGGCACTCTTGGCAGAACTGGACTAGATAGGCTGCTTTTGGGCAGTGTTGCAGGAAATCTGGTCCGTCACTCAAAAGTTCCTGTTATGGTTGTAAGAGGGAAGTGTAAGTCATAAGTGTAAGTCATTAAGGCTTAAGTCATAAGTGTAAGTCATAAGGCTTACATCAAACTATAACTTGCAACTTCTACTTGCAACTTCTGGATTTTGTCTTTTTCTAGGTCTGCCTTTGAGTAGGTGTCCAGAGTTATTGATTAATCCTTAATGAAATTCTGACTGAAAATCAAGGCATCCAATTAAAACCTGTGAATAAGCTGTCCTTAAAGGTTCTTACCACAAAAACGGAATTAATCTGTAACGAACTTTTTGACAGTATTCTTTATAGCCTGGTAGATTTTTGGATAAAAATTTTTCTTCATCAAGAAGTCTCCAGATGATACCCAGTGTGAAGGGAATAAACATAAGTAAACCCCACCACGAACCAAGCGCGAGAGGAGTTCCTAACATCATAATAAGACCACCCATATAGAGTGGATGACGTACTAAGCTATATGGTCCAGTTGTTATTACTTTTTGGTCGGCCGTTACTTCAATGATTGCAGATGCAAAGGCATTTTCTCTAAAAGCGAGAAAAATTAGAAAATATCCCAGGATTACAAGAATCTCTCCCAAAATGACAATATATAGTGGGACATTTGACCATCCATAACGATGGTCAAGTGCGGAAATAACGAGAAAGGCGATAAACAATAAAGTATTAAAAGATTGTACAAGTTTCTGAGTCCTTTCTTTCTCAGCGACAGGTCCAGCATTCACCCTACGAGCCAGAAGTTCAGGGTCTGTTTTCCATAAATAAAAAGTAATCGTAGCTGATGACCCAACAAGTATAATTGAATAAACCCATGCCTGCCAGAAATCAAATGAACCTGCAGGAACAAACAGGAACAAAACTATGATAACAAAAAGCTCTACAAAGCCAAAAAAAGTCTTTATTTTTAGATTATATGCTTTAGTGTCAGCGGGATTCATCATTAACTCCATTAGATAATTTGCGCAAAAACCAACACTTTATAAAATGATAATACTATGAGGTGTTGATCAATTCTAAAACTTGACTACTAAAAGTTGATCAATTCTAAAAAGCGAGCGCACCTCCAGTATTAACAGAAACGTTGGGAGATTTTTGTGTTTACGGTTTTCACAACTTGCACCCCTTATCCTTTTCTAAAGTTCTCTATAAAATCATATATATAAATCTGAGTTAAATTAATAGTATGGGAGTAAAGAAACTTTTCTTATGGCTTACTCTGGGATTCATTGGGGGAGTACTGCTTTTTTTAACCTTAATGCCTCAGAGTACTGAAGTTATGGCTCAGGACTATGAGCCCGCAAATGATATAAGCGAGATAAACTTAAACTCCGGAATCAATGCAGTAATCAGGCCTCCAGAAACTGAGGGAAATTTAATCTCAGAGGCTGTGAGAAATTTGACCTCAGAAAAGATTGAGAAATCTGGGAATACGGAAGTTACTGTTTATGAACAGGGAATTGCCCTTGTTAAGGAAAAACGAGGAATCGAGCTACAGAAAGGAGTCAATCAGGTTGAGTACACAGACATTGCTTCCAGAATCGACCCAACATCTGTTATTATCGAGGACTCAGAAAATAAGGGTATTGTTTTACTTGAACAAAACTACGAATACGACCTTTTGAATAGTTCGAGTCTGCTTGAGAAATCCCTTGGTAGGAAAATCAATGCAACTGACAGAAACGGTGAGATGTACACCGGCATACTGCTCAGCCATGCAGGCAACAGCATTGTCCTTGAGACCGAAGCAAAAGAAGTTGTAATACTTGAAGACTTCTCAAAAATCGAACTTACAAATTCGTCGGAACTTACGATAAAACCTGCTCTCGTCTGGAAGATTGATTCTCCTGTATCCGGAGCTCGGGAACTTATAATTTCCTACCTCACAAATGGTATAAGCTGGGAAACTGATTATGTCTTGATGAGCAATGAGGAGAATACCGAAGCCGATATTCGGGCCTGGGTTAACATTGACAATAAAGCAGGGATGACCTACGAAAACACAACCCTAAAACTTGTTTCAGGTCAGATAAATCGAGTATCCCAGATCGTGACTCCGCGTGCAGAAGAAAAAGCCGTAGCTGGTGAAGCAATCTCGCAAACGCCCTTTACCGAAGAACCTCTTTTTGAGTATCATCTTTATTCCCTTGAAAAACCAGCAACCCTTGAAAATAATCAGGCAAAGCAGCTCTCTTTGCTGTCTGCCAACTCAGTACCTGTAGAAAAAAAGCTCATCTATGACAGTTCTCTAAGCGAGAAAGTCCTGGCTTACCTTACTCTTAAAAACTCAAAAGAAAGCGGGCTTGGGATACCTCTACCAAAAGGAGTCGTAAGAATTTATAATGTTGATTCATCAGGAGGGCTCCAGTTCCTCGGGGAAGACCGGATAAAGCATACTCCCGAAGCCGGGGAAATAAGAGTGACTGTTGGTTCAGCTTTTGACCTGACTGCCAAACGGAACGAAACCGATTATCAGCGCATTAGTGATAATGTAGAGAGAGTCACCTACCAGATCGAACTTAATAACAGTAAGTCTGAAGCTCAGCCCGTCACTATTGTGGAACACCTGTTCGGAGAATGGGAAATTCAGGAAAGTTCAGACAGCTACAAAAAAAATAATGCCTTCACAATTGAATTCAGAGTAATTGTACCTGCAAAAGGCACGAAACTTGTTTCCTACACTGTAGAACGCCGCTTCTAAGTCTGCTATCAGTATAGTCTGCAAGCTTTCAAGTATAATCTTCAAGACGACTAATAACTGCAAGAGCCCATTGCAAGAAAGCTACAACAGCTACAAGGCTATATCTGCGAGAAAAGAACAAAATTTGCAGAGAGATGCTGGCGGGAGTGCGTCTGAATTGACGGCCGCCGGCAGATACCTCAAAATCAATACCTCAAAATCATATTGAGGTTAAAAAATATTCTTGAATAAAGAAGTGAAAAAGGAGTTTACAAGACCGGGTACAGAGGAATTTCTGTAGCCTGTCTTTTTTCGTTCATCCTTCGAGTACAATCTCGATATTGATATCTTTGGGAACCTGGATTCTCATGAGCTGGCGAAGTGCTCTTTCATCAGCTGCAATATCAATAAGGCGTTTGTGTACGCGCATTTCCCAGTGGTCCCAGGTTGCAGTTCCATCTCCGCTTGGACTTTTTCTTGTGGGAACTACAAGCTTCTTTGTGGGAAGCGGAACAGGCCCTGAAATACTAACTCCTGTCCTTTCCGCAATAGATTTTACTTGATTGCAGACTCCGTCCAGATCTTTGGGACTGATGCCTGACAGTCTTATTCTAGCTTTCTGCATACCTTTTTTCTCCTAAAAAATGAAAAAGGAGAGTGTTATTTCTGTTTAACACTCATGCACATGCCGGCGGCAATGGTCATACCCATATCACGGATAGCGAACCTGCCGAGCTGTGGAATTTCTTTTACTGGCTCGATGACCATCGGCTTTGTTGGTTTGATGGTGACGATTGCTGCATCACCGGCCTTAAGGAAGGTCGGGTTTTCTTCCTTTACCTGCCCAGTCTTCGGGTCCAGCTTCTTGTCAAGGGAAATCAGCTGGCATGCAATCTGAGAAGTATGAGCATGGAAAACAGGGGTATATCCGGCAGTGATTGCGGAGGGGTGCTGTAGAACTACAATTTGCCCTACGAATTCGTCAGCAACCTTTGGTGGGTTGTCAACATGACCACAAACATCTCCTCTGCGGACATCGTTCTTACCGATGCCACGGACGTTCCAGCCAATATTATCTCCTGGAAGAGCCTGCGGAATTTCTTCGTGGTGCATCTCAATAGATTTAACTTCACCGGATGTTCCTCCAGGCATGAAGACTACCTTGTCACCCTTCTTCATGACACCGGTTTCAACCCTGCCTACAGGCACAGTTCCGATACCAGAAATGGTGTATGCGTCTTCCACAGGAATCCTGAGAGGTAGATTGGATGGTTTTTCTGGCAGTTTGAGGTTGTTAAGTGCTTCCATAATGACTGGACCCTTATACCAGGGGGTCTTGTCACTTTGTTTACTAACGTTGTCACCGTAGAATGCAGTAATTGGAATGAAGGGGATTTCGTTTGGCTTGAATCCGATCATCTTAAGGATACCGGAAACCTGCTCGACAACTTCATTATATCTCTTCTCGCTGTATTCGACTGCGTCCATCTTGTTAACTGCAACGATGAGCTGGTTGATACCAAGGGTCCTGGAGAGGAAGATGTGTTCCTTGGTCTGGGCCATAACACCATCAGGGGCTGCAACGACAAGGACTGCAGCGTCAGCCTGAGAAGCGCCTGTAATCATGTTCTTGACGAAGTCACGGTGACCTGGGCAGTCTACGACTGTAAAGTAGTACTTGTCTGTGTCGAATCTCTTGTGACCGATGTCAATTGTAATACCTCTCTCACGCTCTTCCTTAAGAGAGTCCATAACCCAGGCAAATGCGAAGGATTCCTTACCCTTCTGCTTTGCTTCTTCTTTATACTTTTCGATGAGGTGAGGAGCTACTGCACCTGCGTCAAACATTAAGCGTCCAACAAATGTTGATTTTCCGTGGTCAATGTGACCAATTACTGCTAAATTCATGTGCGGTTTGTCTGCTGCCATATTATAATTCTCCTATAATTCGGATGAGTTTCATTCGTATATCAAATATTTAGTATATTAAGATTAGGGCAGATCTCAAGGCAGATCTCAAGGCAGATCAATATTGATTCACTCACTTTTATGCTCTTGATCTGATCAATATTATCAGTTTCCCTTTCTGAACTCCTTCTTGAACCGCCACTCTAAAAAATTGTAGTGGCCTGGCTGTTTTCCCCAATATAGGCATACCTTGTCTTAAAGCTTTCCGGTTGGCTGTATCCCCGAACCGATAGGGATTCTCTTCCCTTCCAGATCAGTCGGGTTCTCTCTCCTATCCTGCTTGAGGATAGGTATAACCTTGAAAATATTAAGGAGAAGCGGAAAAAATCCGCTTACATTATCCGCTTATATTGAAATGTAGTCAGAAGCTTTGGGCAATTCTTTCTTCAAACCCTTCCTCTCTCTGATCTGGCCCACGATTTCAGTCTGGATGCTGGCTGGCACAATGTCAAAGCCTCCGAACTCGGTGCTCCACATGGCACGTCCTTCAGTTGCAGACCTTATCTCGCCTGCAAATCCAAACATCTCAGCTACTGGAACTCTAGCCTCGATAATTGCCAGGTCTCCTTCTGTGGTCATGTTAAGAATAACTCCACGGCGACCCTGTAGTTCCTTTGTTGCACCACCCATTAGAAGCTGAGGAACCTGGACAAAGACCTTCTGATACGGTTCGAGCAGAGTGTCATCTGCCATAAGCATGCCTGCCTGAATTGCTTGCCTTGAAGCAGGAATAATCTGGGCTGGACCTCTGTGGATTGCGTCTTCGTGAAGCTTGGCATCTACAAGTACACATTTCACGTTTGCTACAGGCTCCCTTGTGAGTGGACCTGCACGCATAACTTCCTCAAACCCATCAAGTATGAGTTCCATTGTCTCGTTCAGGTACTGGATACCTTTGGTCACGTCGACGTAGATATTGGAATTGAAGATGCCAACAATGCCTTTTGCTTCTTCTTTGTCCATGCCGAGTTCAATGAGCTTCTGCCTGCGCTCAAGTTCGGGCATATTCATATTGACATCCCCTTCCTTGATAGCGTCGACAATCTTAAGATCAAGAGGTTCTACATAGACATAGAATCTGTTATGCCTGTTCGGGGACTTTCCTTCAACAGGTTCGATCTTCTTCTTTATGGTTTCCCGGTAAACAACAATCGGCTTGCTTGTGGTGATTTCCACATTTTTATCCCTTTCAATCCTGTGGGCAATAACCTCAAGGTGAAGTTCTCCCATGCCAGCCAACAGGTGTTCCCCAGTTTCCTCATCAAGAGTGATCTGAAGAGTCGGGTCTTCCTTTGCAACCTGTCTGAGTACTTCGATCAACTTTGGCAGATCTTTTGTGTGTTTAGCTTCCACAGCCACAGTAACCACAGGTTCACTCACATGCCTGATGCTCTCAAAAGGCGCCATGCCTTCAAGAGTTGTCACAGTAGATCCTACGATTGCTTCTTTAAGACCGGTAACTGCAGCAATATTTCCTGCAGGGATCTTGTCAACTTCAAGCCTTTCAGGACCCATGAAGACGCCTACCTGCTGGACTCTGGTCTTCTTTACAGTGCCTGAGGTATAAACTTCCATCCCACGGGTAAGAGAACCACTGAATAATCTTCCAGTTGCAACTTCTCCTGCATGGGGGTCAATGGAAATGTCAGTTACCATGAACGCAAGCTCTCCATCTGAATTTGCGTTGGCCATGGACTTTCCAATTTCGCTACTCTCATCCCCATGCCAGATTACTTTTACTCTGTTTTTTTGAGCTTCAAGAGGGTTTGGCAGGAAGTGAATGACCATATCAAGTACAGCTTCGTGCAGTGGGCACTTTTCTGCCAGGGACTTCATATCTCCGGCTTTACAGTATTCATATACGTCGTTAAAAGAAACCCCGGTTTTCTTCATCATGGGCACACTGATTGCCCAGTTGTAAAGAGCTGACCCAAAAGCAACAGTTCCGGCTGCAGCATCGACTCTCCAGCCTGCCTTGTATTTTTCAGGGTTCATGTTCTTGATGAGCTTGTTCACGTGGTCTATGACTTTTCCAAGACGAACCTGCATTTCCTGGGAATCTACCTTGAGCTCATTGATCAGCCTGTCGACCTTGTTAACGAAAAGTACAGGTCTGACATGTTCCCTGAGTGCTTGTCTCAGAACGGTTTCGGTCTGGGGCATTGTACCTTCGACAGCATCCACGACAACAACAGCGCCGTCTACAGCCCTCATTGCACGGGTGACGTCCCCACCAAAGTCAACGTGTCCGGGAGTATCAATAAGGTTGATAAGGTAGTCTTCATCATCAAAAGTGTGAACCATGGAAACGTTGGAGGCGTCGATTGTGATGCCTCTTTCCTGTTCCTCTTCATCGGAGTCCATGAATAACTGTCTGCCTGCAAGTTCCTTTGAGATCATGCCGGCACCGCCTAATAGGTTATCCGATAGTGTAGTTTTTCCGTGGTCAATATGTGCAACGATCCCGATATTTCGGATTTTTGTCGGCTCATTCATAAGCGTCGTTACACGTTCGACCATTTTCTTCCTTCGTCCCATGCTAATACCTTTTAAACAAATGTAATTTAATTATATAATAACTTTTTAGATTGGGGCAACCCACGTAAGCAATTAGCGTGCTGCCTTTGCAACTCTTTCTTTCGCATCCTTTCTATTAATAGAGAAAGATTTAGTATCACGATTTGCAGCGCCTATTAATTCGGTTGCCAGACATTCTGCAACTGAGCGCTTGGATTTGAAGGCTGCATTGTTGGTTCCCATACTGATGTAGCGCAGAGCCGTATCCACACGCCTCTGAGGTGCGGTGTCTACTGCCTTTGGCACGGAAATTCCACCGTACTTCAGCCTTACTACTTCTTCCCTGGGGCCTGCATTGGCAATAGCATCCACAAGCACCTGGATAGGGTTCTGCTGGGTTTTCCTGTTCACGATGTCGAAAGCTTCTTCAACTGCACGGAGGGTCTTCTGCTTCTTTCCAGTATTTACCTCGTTCCTCATCAGATTGTTTGCCAGACGTTCCACAATGGAAATTTCGGATTTGTTAAACTGTTGCCTGGCATGCTTTCCACTGCTGTGGGGGACAATAACAGGAGTAAGGCTGACATAGCGCTTAATTCCGGGGTCTCTGACTTCGACTTCAGTCGAGTCCCATTTACCAAATATTTTGTACAAGAAAAATCATCTCCTGGGTTTTTCCAATCTACCGATGACCATCTCGTTCAGAGATACATTGTTCACTTCAATAACTTTGAAGCGTACACCTGGAATGTCACCCATAGCACCACCCATACGGCCTCCAATCCTTTCTACGGTAACTTCATCGTGTTCATCGATGAAATTCACTGCTCCGTCTCCTGGACAGAAAGCAGTTACCTGACGCCCATTCTTGATGAGCTGGATCCTTACGCACTTACGGATAGCTGAGTTTGGCTGTTTTGCTTCAATTCCTACTTTTTCCAATACAATACCCCGCCCCTGTGGTGCGCCACCTAATGGGTCGGCTTTCACGTTCAATCCAAGAACTCGCCTGCCGTAGTATGTATCTTTCCAGCGGGCATTCTTCCTGGTTTGTTTGAGAATATTAGCTGCATACTTTCCTTTAGCCATTGTAATTACTCCAATTCAACTGATGTATAATTTAAAGGCATAATGGATGCCAGATTGTCCTTCAACGCCGGATAAATGGATCAACGTAAATTAAGGTAGATTACTGCAGGATTACATCTTCTATATCGTGATGGCGACGGGCAAGCATCTTTACTTTTTCAATGTTCTTCCCGTTGCGGCCTATGGCAAGCCCCTTCTCCTTATTGGGTACCTCTACATAAGCTAATCGCTTGTCATTTTTGCTCATAATATTTACCGAGCTCACAGATACAGGTCCAAAAGCATTCTTAATAAAGGTAACAGGGTCATCTGAGTATTCCACAAGTTCTATGGGTTTGTCCAGGACCTTTTTAACGCGGTTTATATTCTCCCCATTTTTGCCTATAGCAAGTCCCATGTCACCCTGTTTTACAACATATACGAGCCTTTCCTCTTCAGGGATACAGTCGAGAATTTTGGCCCGAGTCATATTTTCAAATAACGCAATGTACTGGATGCTTTCTGCAGTAAGTCTTATTTCACCCAAAACGTTGCCAACTCCTTCTATTAGACTGTAGCTGCCAGGATATCAGATTCTCCTACATCGAGAATTGCCATGGCTGCAATCGTAAAAGGTTTACCGCATACGGGCCCGAGTTCAACACTTGTGCCTTCGTATTCCAGAACAGGGACATTTGTTGCCTGAACTTTCTTTTTAATTTCTTCGGGGCAATTTGATGCCAGGACCACCATTTTTGCAGAGCCGTCTGCTGCTGCATCTATAGTCCGGTTGGCTCCAACTATTACTTTTCCTGTTTTCACAGCCTTGATAAGAGATTTATCAACATTGATCTTCATTTTTATCAACTCTGTCTTAAATAAACTCGTCTACTCAATCTCTTTCCTAATAAAGATTTCCAAACTCGGTGAATATATGGTACTCTAAATACCTGATGCCTTATATTTATTTTCTGGTTATGAGCCTCGCGAACTCAAGGTTCTGCAGCAGGATACTCTGAATTTAATAAATTAAGATATACCTGATGGAATGGTTTCCTATCAGAATATTACGTATAAATTAACATGATCTGAGTTTCGATTAAGGTTGAGTTTCAGGGATTTACCCTGAAATTTTCACTCATCCTCGGCTTCAACAATATCCTCCATCCTTCTGCTTACAAGGTGCACGTCCCCGGTACCCATACGGATAGGCTGGCCAACAATAATATTTTCCGTGACACCCTGAAGCTGATCAATGTCCCCACGCATCCCTGCATCCAACAGGTGATTAACCGTAACTTCAAAAGCTGCGCGGGCAAATACACTTGCCTTTTCGCCTGAAATTCCGTGTCTTCCGATCTGTTTTACTTCTCCGTCACAGGTCATGAGATCTGCCACAAGCATAATATGCCTAATATCCACAGTAAGACCCTGCTCACGAAGGGTATCGGTTGCTTCCTTAATAATTGCATTTCTTGCAGCTTCGACTCCAAGCACTTCATAAATTTCATTAATGTTATTCGTGCTTGTCCTCGTTTTATCCACACCATCGAACTGAAGTACTTCACGCAGGGCCGAGCCTTCAGTATAGAGGGTATACTCCTCACCTTCCTTCCGGACCACCACACGCTTGATTCCTTCTATCCCTTTCAAGGTGACATTGTGGATACTTTTTGCAAGCTGGAGGAGTTCTCTGTAAGAAGGCTCTCCAGGAGCAATAATAATTTGGTTATCTATATCCGGAGAAATTGTGACCGTTACATTCAGTTCTTCGTTGAATCTTTCCTTTACTTGATCTATAGTAATGTTCCTACCATCCATCGCTTTTTCGTGCAGGTCTATTATTAGTTGCATCTGAGATAGATCAGTTGTCACATCAGCAATGTGATCGATTTTAGTCGCTTCAATTTCCCAGGCAAGGGCTCTTGTTTTTTCCCGGTCGTAAGCATAATCATCAGGATGCTCTTTGGATAGGGCAATTGTCATCATAGGAGTGCTAGGGATTTTTCGGGCATCGACAATTTCGATAAGACGAGGAAGACCTAGAGTAACGCTAATTTCAGCCACACCAGCATAGTGGAAGGTACGCATTGTCATCTGGGTACCAGGTTCCCCTATGGACTGGGCCGCAACCACTCCAGCCGCATCACAGGGCTCAATGCATGAGATATTATACTCTTCCATTACTTTTTCTATGATCTCTTCCAGTTCTTTCTTGCTTACTCCGGCTTTGATGACATCTTCCCTGAGAGTATTAAAAATATTTGAAGGAAGAGGTAGGTCTTTTATCATGCTATCGATTGTAGCTTCACTAATACTCATCAGGCCACCTCCCTGTTCACCACGGAACTGACAATTCTGTGGATTGTATCAGGTTTGCTGAAATCACTTTTTGTGGGATTAATCCCATCCTCTCCAAATTTGAATTGTACAAGCACACCTCTAGTATCCCTGACTGTAAGGTCATACTGGACTTCCAGATCCTGAAGAGCATTGACAAGTCTTCTCTGCAAGTACCCTGATTGTGATGTCCTTACCGCAGTGTCCACAAGACCTTCCCTACCACCGATTGCGTGGAAGAAATATTCAGTAGCGTTGAGCCCACTCTTGTAGCTCGCCTTCACGAACCCGTGAGCATCTGAACCAAGGTCCCCTTTTTCGAAGTGAGGCAATGTCCTGTCTGCATATCCTCTGCGAATACGTTCCCCACGCACGGCCTGCTGGCCAACGCAGGCTGCCATCTGAGTAAGGTTAAGGATAGAACCTCTTGCTCCTGAGCGAGCCATGATAACAGCTGGGTTCTCAAGTCCCATGTGATTGTCTGCTATATTACCTGTCTCGTCTCTAGCTTTTCCAAGCTTTTGCATGATGCTCATCTCGATTGTTTCATCGAGGGTTCTGCCTGGGAGAGGTTCGAGTTCCTTATTCTCGTATGACTTAATGAGTTTCTGCACGTCATCCTCAGCTTTGCCAAGAACTTCATTGATCTGGATTCTAGCCTCTTTCGGAATATCTTCGTCAGCTATTCCGAAACTCAGACCTGTCCGCATGAGAGCCCGAATTGCAAGCATTGTCATGTCGTCCACAAAGCGGGCTCCAGCTTCAGGACCTATCTCCTTAATGATACGGTCCTGAATCTTTCCTTTGAATGCTCCGATTGCGGCCTCGTCTATCGTGCCAGTGATGAGTTCCCCGCACCGGATTACCACATAGGCATCGTTTGGACACTCTTCTTTCTTACAGATGTCACAGTGAGAGCAAAACTGAGCTGCAAACTGTGCATTCAGATTTTCAGGCAGGATCCGGCTGAAAATCTGTTTTCCTGTCCAATATGGCTCTCCATCTGGATCGTACCCTGCTGGCTCTGGCAGGCTTCGGGTATCGCTCTTCCGGAGCATGTCATAAGCGTCGTCTTTAGAGATATGATTCTCAAAACGGGTTAGCAGGAAAAGCCCTGAAATGTGATCGTGAATCCCTCCTATAATGGGACCTCCAAAACGCGGGGAAAGAATATTTTCCTGAACCTGCATGAGGATCTTTGCCTCAGCCCTAGATTCTTCTGTCTGAAGGGCGTGCATGTTCATTTCGTCCCCATCAAAGTCAGCGTTATATGGAGGACAGACAGCAGGGTTCAGCCTGAAGGTTTTATCCGGGAGCACCTTTACAGAGTGAGCCATAATGCTCATCTTGTGTAGAGAAGGCTGCCTGTTAAAGAGTACGGTATCTCCATCCTTCAACTGACGCTCAACTACCCATCCGAACTCCAGTTTTTCGGCAAGATCTTCTTTGTTAATGTCGGTAACTTTTATACGCCTACCGTCAGAGCGTAGTACATAGTTTGCTCCTGGGTGTATATTCTCGCCATTGCGTACATAAATTTTAAGCTGCTCTATGTTCCTTGGTGTTACCATAGAAGGCACTGTCAGAGTCTGTGCGATGGGCATAGGGACTCCTACTTCGTTAATGCTAAGGTTAGGGTCAGGTGAGATTACTGTACGGGCAGAGAAGTTAACACGTTTACCAGACAGACTTCCTCTGAAACGCCCTTCTTTACCCTTCAAACGCTGAGAGAGAGTTTTTAAGGGTCTGCCTGACCTGTGCCTTGCAGGAGGTATTCCAGAAACGGAGTTGTCAAAAAATGTTGTAACGTGATACTGAAGGAGTTCCCAGAGGTCCTCAATAATGAGCTGAGGAGCACCAGCTTCCCTGTTTTCCTGGAAACGCTGATTAATCCTTATAATATCTACCAGCTTGTGGGTAAGGTCGTCTTCACTGCGCTGCCCGGACTCAAGGGTAATTGAGGGGCGAACCGTGACAGGAGGTACAGGCAGAACTGTAAGAATCATCCACTCAGGCCTAGCATTCTTAGGGTCCATCCCAATAACCCGGATGTCCTCATCAGGAATGCTCTCGAAGCGGTCCCTTATCTCGGTAGGGGTCAATTTTTCCCCATTTTCAAGATATTCAGTAGGTTTTTCGAATTTAATATCGAGCTGTTCCTCATTGCAGTAGGGACAGGTCTTTACCTTGCTGGCTTCCTTATAAGCCTCGTTAATCAGGTCATCAGGCATATGTCCGATTTCCTCAATGCCTACAAGCTGGTCAAGGAAATGCTGTTTCTGTGCAGGTTCAAGCAGAATCTTGCTGCATTTCCTGCAGGTTGCCCTGAGGAGTTTTCGGATTACTTTGTTGAAACCTACATGGATTACCGGAGAAACAAGTTCTATGTGCCCGAAGTGTCCAGGACACTCGCCTGCCCGACCAGAACAGGTCTTGCAGCGGAGCCCAGGATCAATAACCCCGAGTTTTGTGTCCATAAGCCCCATGTCAATTGGAAATCCATCATCATCGTAAGTGTCGGCCGTAATAATGAGCGTTGAACTCATTTTACGGATCTCTTTTGGGGATATTAAGCCGAATTTAATTGAAGCAATTCTTTTCGGAATAGGGGGTACGTTTGCCATATCTACCTCACCTCATACCGCATCTTCAAGATTAAGCCTGGGCGAAACTCCCAGGGATTTGATTTCGTCCAGCAGCAGCTTGAATGCGTAGCTCATCTCCACAGGATATATGTCAGTGTCAGCCCCACAGGCAGAGCAGAAAGCGACATTCCGCTGCTTGTCATACGTTGCAATCATTCCACAGTGAGAGCAAACAAGTTCTACAACTTTGTCCGACTCGTCGAGCAGCCTCTCTTTTAACGACATGGCAGCTCCGTGCCCTACCAGCACATCACGCTCCATTTCACCAAACCTGAGACCACCTTCCCTTGCTCGGCCTTCGGTTGGCTGGCGGGTAAGCACCTGTACAGGCCCACGGGATCTAGCATGTATTTTGGAAGTGACCATGTGGTGTAGTTTCTGGTAAAGAATAACTCCCACAAAAACATCTGCAGGAATCATCCTACCTGTGGCTCCATCGTAGAAAACCTCTTTCCCAGTATGGGTAAAGCCGTGCCTTTTCAGAGATTCTCTGAGGACATCTTCTTTTTCCCCAGAGAAAGCCGTTGCATTAACTCGTCTGCCTTCCATGGAACCTACTTTCCCGCCAATCATTTCCAGGACGTGCCCTACAGTCATACGGGAAGGAATTGCATGCGGGTTAATCATTAGGTCCGGAGTCATTCCTGATTCTGTAAATGGCATATCTGCAATCGGAACTTTCAGGCCAATAATCCCTTTCTGCCCGTGCCTTGAGGCAAATTTATCTCCTATGTCAGGGATCCTTTCGTCTCTTACCTTTACCTTGGCAAGCCGGGTTCCGTTAATGGATTCTGTTAGAATGACCGTATCTACAATTCCGGTTTCATTAGACCGCATTGTAACTGAGCTTTCTCTCCTCTGCTCAACTGCAATCCCGAAGTCAGATGGTTCTTCAAGGAACCTTGGGGGACTGGTTTTTCCGATAAGTACGTCATTAGGACCGACTGGGGTTTCAGGATTTACTAGTCCGTCAACATCCAGGTTCGCATAGGCTTCTGCGCTGCGAGCTCCACGGTACTCAGAGTCAGGAATCTCGAACTTATCCTCCTGCCCGCCCGGGTACCTTCTTTCTTCCCCTTCAAAAGTCCTGAGGAAGTGACTTCTCCCCAAACCTCTTTGGACTGACCCATTGTTAAAAATAAGAGCGTCTTCAATGTTATATCCTTCATAAGACAGGACTGCAACAACGAAGTTCTGGCCAGCAGGTCTGTCGTCAAAACCTATAGCTTCCGAGGTTCTTGTCTTGGTAAGTGCTTTCTGAGGATAGTGGAGAACATGGGCACGAGTATCTGGCCTGAGTTTCTGGTTTGCGGTTGCAACTCCAATACACTGCTTAACCATGGCAGCGCCCATAGTATTACGCGGAGATGAATTATGTTCCGGATAAGGAACCATTCCTGTAGAAATTCCCAGAATTAGCTCGGGATCTATCTCCATATGTGTATGTTTTTGGGTAATATCAGCTTCGTTAATTGCAATGTAAGCGTTTTCTTCTTCTTCAGCGTCAAGGTACTCTATGCAGCCTTCTTTTACCAGGTCGTCAAAGTTGATTTCTCCGCTCTTAATTTTTTCTACATGCTCCTCAGTTACTTTGAGAGCTCCGTTCTCAACAATTAAGAGTGGCCTTCTCGCCCTGCCCATATCGGAGTTTATAATTACTTCTCTGGTGCTCTCGTTAAGAGCGACATTGACCTGTCTGGATATGAAACCCAGCCGCCTCATTTTTCGGAGCCCGTTTACAAGCTCTGCAGGGTTATCATGGGTTCCGACAAGCTCCCCGTTTATGAATACTTTTGCTTTAGTCATCTGGCATCGACCCCTCAATCATCGAACGATCCGGAATCATCCGAATCTGAATAATCGTAGAAATCCTCATCTTTGTATTTGATTTTGACTTCAGAAGATTCTTCATACTCTTCAACAATCTCTTCTCCAAACTCATCAAATAGGGTTTCCTTTATCTTTGCCGGGATTTCAGGTACCTTTACAACGGCGCGATCGACATTCAGGTCATGGAGGATTTTCTTTATTCCATCTGTCTCTTCTATACCTGTAGAAAGCTCAACCATTTCGGCAAAGTTTTTAACCAGACCACAATTCGGACCTTCAGGGGTTTCCGAAGGACATAGTCTGCCCCACTGGGTTGCATGCAGGTCTCTAGCCTCGAAGTGAGGCTGGGCGCGGGAAAGAGGAGAAATTACACGGCGCAGATGGGAAAGCGTGGAGATGTAGTCGTTCCTGTCCAAAAGCTGGGACACTCCTGTTCTTCCTCCGACCCAGTTTCCAGTTGCAAGCGGATGTTGCAAGCGGTCAGTCAACACATCTGCCCTGACAATTGTTGCGACATTGAGTTCCCTGTTCCTCATGTTTGCACGCTCAAGCTGATATTTTATATCTCTTGCAAGCCTGTTAAAAGAAACCCTGAAGAGGTCTTCCATCAGATCTCCTGCAAGTTTCAGCCTTTTGTTTGCATAGTGGTCTTTATCGTCTTCCGAACGCTTGCCAAGAGCCAACTCGAAACAGGACTCAGCCATTCTTGCCAGGAAATGAGCCTTGGAGATCCTGTCTCTTGGATCATTTCCTAGATGCGGGAACAGGTACCTGTCAATAACATAATTTGCCCTTTTTATCTGGTATTCCTTAGCCTGACCTGCAGCGACTCGAGCCCCGATCTTCTCGATTGCTTCTTCCTGGGTTTCGACCTCGGCCTCTTCAAGGTTTTCCAGCATGAACTTGATAATTTCAGGATCACTTGAAACTGCATTTACAATATCTTCATCAGTTATAATCCCAAGAGCTCTCATAAGGGTAATGAAGAATACTCTGCCTGAAATAGAAGGGAAAGAAACCTCAAGCAGGGACTTTCTGCCTCTTTCTACAATTACAAGAGCTCTGTATCCGCGTTTCTGGGAGAAGACCTTTGCAACCTCTATAGTGTCGCCATATCTCTCGCCATATTCTACAAGAATTTTGTTAGGGGCGAGGTCTTCAAGGGTCATAACCACCCTTTCGGTACCGCCTATAATGAAATATCCCCCTGGGTCAAGGGGATCTTCCCCATAGCGGATCTTTTCAGCATCGCTAAGTCCAGGAAGATTACAGATTTTGGATTTGACCATGATTGGAAGCTGTCCTATTTTCGCTTCCGTCATCTCGGACTCAACTCCATCTTTTACCACGCCCATTTCAAGGTAGAGAGGACCCGAGTACGAGAGGTTCCTAAGCCTGCCCTCATTTGGATAAAGTTTTTCAATTGCCCCGTCTGCTTCCTTTACGACCGGGTGTTCTACCCGAATCTTGCCGAGTCTTAGATAGGTATCCTCAATATCGGTTTCTATTACTTTTTGTTCATCTATGATTTTTTGCAGCCCGTAATCTATAAACTTGTTAAAAGAGTCTATATGGTGCTGCACTATCTTGTCCCGTGTAAAATAAGCCTGCGACAGTATACTGGTTTCTAACGCGATGATAGCACCCTCTTTGCTTTATTAAGATGAAAACCAAAAAATTATGATCTTCAGATCAGTATGCAGTTGTTGAATCCTTCCGTGCGATGGGGCATGGAAATTCAAAAAGACATTCCGTAAAGAAATCAGATCATGCAAGCGGTTTGCCCCCTCCGCTTACTCGATCACAAGTCTATAATACTCTGCCTCCCCTGCAGTTTGACTTTTTCTTGTGATTTTCACTACATCTCCAATAACAGCTCCTATTTCTTTACTAACAGGATCCTGCACTTTGATCTTCGGAAGTTGTTCCTTTTCAATGGAATATTTGCTTAAAACAGACTTTAACTCGCCCTCAGACATGATTTCATGTTTAGGGACCGACTCATGATCGAGCAGGCTGAATTTTGTCAAATCCTTTCCTCCAAAAATAAAATATTCAAAAAATTTGATTAACTTTCCCTGCGAATGGCCTTTCCGCCGGGATAATAAAGATCATGGCGGGCCCGTAGGGATTTGAACCCTAGGCCGACTGGTTAAAAGCCAGTCGCTCTGCCTGACTGAGCTACGGGCCCAGCTGCTTTTTATCCATCATTTTACTTCTTTACACCCTGGAGATATTTCACGCCACCCTGCTGCCCCGCTGCATCAGGGAGCACCTCTCACACCGGTGCAACCCTCTAATTATAGCTATCCTATAAATAGTTTATGGCAAGACCGTTTTTTCTCCTGGAATTTCTGCAAATTCACATTAAATTTATTCATTATGTGCACGATTTTTACAGATTTTTTTTCGGCTTTGCTGGAAAGATATATGTACGAGAATTTTTACTTTTTAAAAATAAGGCCAAAAATTTAATGTATTTCTCCATATATTCGGGTAAACGGAGATTTTTGCCCCAATTCTGAATAACGTCCCGATTTCCTGTCAGTCCTCCACTTAAAACCCCGCTTAAAAAATACCCTTCAAAGGCACTCTCCAAAAATAAGTATTAATTAATCAAATCCAAATCAAAAATTGTTTTTAATTCTATCAACTGACTAATTCATAGTAAAGCTCGAATTCTGTCTTGGAAGGAGGGAATATCTTCGGCAGAGTATCGACGATGTTCATCCTGATCAAATAGAACTAAAGATAGTGAATTTCTAGTCATCCTCTGATATATTTAATATAATTTTGGATAAATTATCCTTGAAAAGAAATCTTTTTAACCCATTTTCCGCAGGAAAAATTCATATTTCATAATTTCATCTGCTACCGATATTTAATCGAACGTGGATTATTGAATTTTTATGCAGAAGGGAAAAGCAACTATAGGGGTTATTTAGAGACCAAAAAACGATATAGTTCAATTTTCAACGAAGGCCATTAAGAATCTAAGTTGTTTGAATTTGTTCCAAGAACGCTATCAGAAAAATATTGGTTTTCGAAAAAATACTGCGGAATGTAGGGTTTAAATTCTTATATTTGCACCGAGCAACTCAACAAAGCCTCTTAACCAGGCTGGGTGATTGGGCCAGGCTTGAGCTGTTACTAGGTTTTTGTCTGTAATTACTGGTTCCGGCTGCCAATCAGCACCGGCTAACCGGCATTCCGTAGCACATGCTGGGTATGATGTTACTCGATAGCCTTCCAAGTTTTTAGCTGCTGCCAGAAGCTGCAGGCCATGACAGATGGCTGCTACAGGCTTGCCAGCCGCAAAGAAATCCTGTACGATTTTAATGGTATCATCATACATACGGATGTATTCCGGGGCTCTGCCACCTGGAACAACCAAACCTGCATAATCATCCACATTTACTTCAGCGACGGATACATCTACCGGGATACGATGCCCGGGAAGCTCAATATAGGTATCGAGCGTAGTGAAGTCATGTACGACCAATTGCAGCATATCACCAGTTTTTTTGTTGGGGGCTGCTACATCCACTTGGTAGCCCAACATCTGGAGCGCCTGCTGGGGTACCTTAACCTCATAATCCTCGGCGCAATCGCCTGTTAAGATAAGGACTTTTTTGGACATGTGTTTTCCTCCTTGCTATTTTAGTGGTTTCCAAACTATGTAACACATTTTTATTAGGGTAACTGTATTTTTATTAGGGTCACCGACTCTGTTCAAAATCCTGCGATATAAGTAAGCGCAACATCATTCCTAAATTGTATAATTTTAAATAGTAACAATGTTACGATGCAAATTGATATCAATAACATAATAACAATAAGCCTTAACCTTAATAATTTTTTCCGAATTGCCAATTTTTCTAAAAATATTCACTAATTGTGACAATAATTTTCAACACAGCATAGAAGGAATTTTTGTAGAAAAGCCTCCCATTTTTCCTAATATAATCATTCCATGCCCTTAAGTGCCACAAAATAAACATCAAAAAAACTTGGAAAAATCAGAATTTGTATTTATAAATTCAAACTGCAGTTACACATATAAAATAAATTATACTAATAAAGTAAATTATACTAATCGTCCTTAGTCATTGTTTAATTGATACTTAGAGCCTATCCGAAAAATCAGTAATACATCTTGAAAAGTCACAATAGTTCATAACATCAGAGTATCCGTTCCTGCTTTTCATGTTTTATGTTGTAAAAATTATGTCAGATAACCCCTTTCGGAAGATTTTAAATCAAACCAGTTAGGATCTTTCTAGAAACCCAACTGGTTACTTGGAGTCTTTTTACATGCTACCAAGAGCTTTTACGAATTTTCCTCTACTGTGATCCTTATAATAAATTCGGTTCCAGGGCCCCTTTTCAACTGGAGTTCACCATCTAACTGATCTATCAGGATAGTTACGAGTTGCATTCCAAGTGTACTAGAGTTTTCCAGGTCGATGCTTTCAGGTATACCAATCCCATTATCTGAAACTGTCAGGATATAACTGGTATTTTTACGCTCTTTACTCTTAAATCCAATTTTGTCATCTCTAGATCTTTTGTTTTTCTCTCCGCGTAGTTTAATCCGAATCTCTCCGGTTTTCCCGTCTGGAAACGCATGTTTGAGAGAATTTGAAATAAGCTCGTTAACAATCATCCCTAAAGGCACTGCGATATCCATGTCAAAGTAAACATCCTCTTCAAGATCCATATTTAAACCGATATCAGCATTTCCAAACCTATATGTCAGGAAGAGGTTCTCAACGAGTCTCTGAAGATACTGGGTGAAATTCAGGGTATCGATTCCTCCTCCTTCGTGCAGTTCTTCATGGATCAGTGCAATAGATAAAACTCTATCCTGGCTTTCCCTGAAGGCTTCAAGAATTTCGGAACTCTTTATATATTTCCTGTTTTTGAACTTTTCAGCCTGAAGGTCAAGTAAAGATGAGATTACCTGCAAGTTATTTTTAATTCTGTGATGAATTTCTTTTTTACGGGCAGTTACGGCATTTAAAAAAGCTTTTTCTGCTTCTCTTTGTTCGGTTATATCCTGGGTTGTTCCCCTCATTTGAACAGGAATACCTTTTTCATCAAAAAGAACTTCACCCTGTGTGTGAATTATACGCTGCTTCCCATTGGGCAGGACAATCCGATGATCCAGATCGTATGGCTTCCCCTTGAAAGCCTTTTTAACGGCATTATCCACAAATTCTCGATCATCGGGGTGTACCACCACCCCTAAAAATGCATCATAGGTCGGATGGAGTTCTTGAAGCTTAAGCCCATAAATCCGATACATTTCATCAGACCAGTACAGTTTATCAGTTACAAGGTCCCATTCCCAGCTTCCAATATGTGCTATTTTTTGAGCTTCAGATAGTCTTCTCTCATTTTCCATCAATGCCTTATAAGCTTTTTCAAGCTCTGCTGTACGTTTTTTAATCTTTTCTTCTAAATTTTCATGGGCTTTAGTAAGGGCTTTTTCGATTCTTTTGCGCTCGGTAATATCGAGAACAAAGGCAATGTTCTCACTACGATCCTCATTGAGTGGGGCTGCTCCAACAATAGCGGGTACGTGTGAGCCATCTTTACGAATATACTCCTTCTCGTAGGGTATAGCCGCACCTACAGTTTTTAACCTTTCAATGGTATACTCATCCATGAAGCGGTATGCCTGTGGAGTTATCTGCTTCCAGTTGATCTTCCCAGCCTGCAAGTCCTTGCGGGTATAGCCAACCATCTCAAGGAACTTGTCATTGGCATCGGTGATCCGGCCATCAAGGGTAAAGTAGATCACACCTATCATTCCGGATTCATATAACCTGCGCAGGCGTGCTTCGCTGTCCTGCAGGGCTTTTTCATTTTGCTTGCGTTCGGTAATATCTCGGATTATCGAAACTGCGTACTTCTTACCTTCTACTGGAACAAAATATCCGGATGCCAGTTCACCAACAAACTTCGTTCCATCCTTGCGTTTATAAATGAGCTCGGCGCGAGTCATACCTTCAGACATACGTTCATCCATAAAAACTCTCAGACGCAGATCATTGATGTCAACGATATCCTTGCGGGTAAGGCCAACCATCTTATCCCCTGCCCACCCGAACATTTCGGTTGCTGCCGGGTTTACTGTAAGTATTCTCCCCTCGCCTGCCGTATCTGTCACGATAATCGCGTCTTTACTGCTCTCGATGACTGCCCGTTCCCGCTCCTCACTCTCCCTTAACGCCTGTTCTGCCAGAGCTCGTTCCCGCTCAATCTTTTTCCTTTGTAGGGCCTGAGTTACTGCAGGCGCGATTGCTTCAAGGTCTTCCTGCTGCTCGGGGCTATACCCGCCTTTACGGTTTGCGACCGCAAGCATACCCATCGTTCTCCCATTATTAAGAACAAGAGGGACACCAAGAAAAGATGTAAGCTGCGGATGGCCTTGCGGCAGGCCGATACTGTCGGGATGTGACGCTGGATCGTTGGTAAAAAAGCTTTTTCCGCTGTCAATCACACGGCCGTATAGACCATGCAGGGTAAAATCGACCAGAGGGTGGCGGTGACCTGTCTTGTCGTGCATCAAGCACTGGTCCCATCCCATCTCACTGATTGCGATATCGTGCAGCAACCCATCAGCTTCCAACTCATCAACGAAACCAATCGGGCTGCCTGTAACCTCCAGGGCTACAGATAGACATATATTCCCAAGTTCCTCTTCGGTTTCGGCTCGCACTATATTGCCAAAGATCCGGTTGATTCCCTCAAGAATATTGTTGTATCTGCGTATCCTGTGCTCTTCCTGTCTTGCTCTCTTCCTTATAAGATTCTCTATCCTTTCCCATGTGCCTCCCTTCTTAGCCAGGAAGAATTGATGAACTGCGACAATATCGGCAGTTTCTGTTGCGCTGCATTTATCAAAATAAGTACATAGCGCCATCATCTGGTTTTTGTCGACGAGAGCATCCAATTTTTCTTCATAATCAATAAACCTATTCCAATCAGTTTCTTCCATCCAAAAAGTGTTTTCAGTTAATCTCAAACCATCGTAGCCACTAGCTAAGGCATTTTCGAGTTTTTCAGTCCATCCGTTTAAGACTTTTTGCAAATCGAAAATCCCATCCTTAAAATACCAGAAATTATATGAAACAAACTCTATTTGCCCTTTTTCCAGATAAACATCAAAATTAGGAATCTCCTTTCTCAGAGCTTCTTTTGCTTCTTCTGTATTTAGAGGTTCTGATGTGACCCAGACGCAAAGTTCGTTATTATCAAGTCCTGATCTAAAGTAAGGGATAAGTATGTCCATCAAATCTTCTTTTGTCTGGTAAAACTGACAAAAGTGCGTTCCCCAGGGCACATCTCCAATTATACCAATACCAAATTTTTTTAGCATTTTTCCATTCCCTGCCTTCTTGTGCCAATCCCCATCTTTTATACTCAAAAGAAAATTCTGCAACAGTCTATGACTAGGTTCTAAGAGTGTACCATTACTCCCCATTCACCTTGTGTGAACTCTCTTTCAGTTGAGGCAATTTAGACAATTTGAAAAAAACACGATAAGTTAGTTACTTCTAAACAACCTTGTAAAAAATAATTAAGCTCCGATTATTTTTCTAAATAGGATTTTTAGTTTATAAAACATTCGCTATAAAGATTAGGGATTTTATCTTTATGGATTTATCTTTTTCACTATATAAAAATCTTACATTTTAAAGTTTTAAAAATAATTTAAGCATAGAAGCATTTAAAAAACTTAGAAATAGAAAGGGGGAATTTTGAGTTTTGGGATTGACCCGTTATAAAAATCAGGAGCAGTGATTTATTACTTTCTCTTAATGAAAAGCAAAAAATCGCTGCATAAAAGAACAACTAGTTTAAATATTGTGAAACTATTCCTTTTTACTTTTCTAAATTATGTCCCGCACTCCCAGCCGCTCATGTAGCATTCCTGTGTCGGCGTGAGCTCGTCAATGCTTATGCCCATTGATTTGAGTTTCATTTTTGCCACAAAGGTATCAAGTTCCAGAGGTACTTTATGGACGCCATTCGAAAGTTTGTTCTCCGCAATGTAGCGCACACAGAGAGCCTGGTTTGCAAAACTCATATCCATAACCTCAGCAGGATGGCCATCTCCCGCAGCAAGGTTAACCAACCTTCCTTCGGCTATGACATTAATGCACCTGTCGCCGATATCGTATTCTTTTATATTATTTCTTACTGTTTGGACGGATTTAGCAAGGGAGGCAAGGGATTCCATATCGATTTCCACATTGAAGTGGCCAGAATTTGCAAGGATTGCTCCGTCAGGCATGGATTTGAAATGTTCAGCTGTGAGGATATCACGGTTTCCGGTAGCGGTCACAATGATTTCCCCTAATTTTGCAGCGTCTGCCATTTTCATGACCCTGTACCCGTCCATCCTGGCTTCAAGGGCTCTTATAGGATCAACTTCGGTAACGATCACATTTGCTCCTAAGCCCGCAGCCCGCAGTGCAACTCCGCGTCCACACCAGCCATAGCCTGCAACAACAACGTTTTTGCCTGCAACCAGGAGGTTTGTGGTTCTGTTAATCCCGTCCCAGGCTGACTGTCCTGTCCCATAGCGGTTGTCAAAGAGGTATTTGGTCATGGCGTCGTTTACTGCGATTACCGGCATTTTCAGGGCTCCCTCCTTTTCCATCGCATGAAGCCTGTGCACGCCAGTAGTTGTTTCCTCGCAGCCGCCCAGGATTTTTGGAAGCAGGTCTGTCCTTTCCTTATGTAATTTAAATATAAGATCTGCTCCGTCATCTATTGTAATGTCGGGCTTGAGATCCAGGACTCTGTCGATTGCTTCATAATATTCCTCACTCCCAACTCCGTATTTTGCAAAACAGCTTATATTTTTACGAGTACCAAGGGCAAGGGCAACGTCGTCCTGGGTGCTAAGGGGGTTGCAGCCGGTAATTGACACCTTTGCCCCGCCTGCAGCCAGAGTCTCTACAAGGACTGCGGTTTTTGCTTCCACATGCAGGGCCATTCCTATTTTCAGCCCTTTCAGGGGTTTTTCTTTCTCAAATTTCTCCCTGACAATAGCAAGCACAGGCATATGGTTTCTTGCCCAGTCCATTTTCATGTTTCCGGATTCTATGAGTTCTTTTTCGATCATGATAATCCCGTAGTATCAAATAAGTGATTGAGTTCGATTTTTACTCTAACTTAAACATAAGTGTTTACCTTTTACTCGTTCAGATTCCACTGTGGAACACTTTTGATATGAATTATTTCTATCATAAGGAAAATATTCAGGCGTTTACCCTTGCTATAAGCTCTTCTGCGGCTTTTTGAGCATCTTCCATTACTTTCTGCTCGTCCAGGGCCAGCAATCGGTAATCATCCATCAGGACTTTTCCGTTTACAATTGTTGTCCTGACATCACTTCCTCTTGCAGAATACACAAGGTGGGAAGGAACATCAAAACAAGGAATAAGATGCGGTTTTTTCATATCCACCCCGATCAGGTCAGCTTTCTTTCCAACCTTCAACATGCCGGTTTCCGTGCCAAGAGCTTTTGCCCCATTCACTGTACCCATTTGAAGTACCTGCCGCGCAGGAAGGGCAGTAGGGCTGAAGGTATTGACTTTATGCAGTAGGGCAGCCGTTTTCATCTCCTCAAAAAGGTCAAGGTTATTATTTGAGGCACAGCCGTCAGTACCAAGGCTCACATTTACTCCTTCTTCAAGCATTTTGTGCACAGGTGCAATTCCTGATGCCAGCTTCATATTACTTATGGCGTTATGGGAAACGTTCACCCCTCTTTTTGCCAGAATTTCTATATCGCCGTCCGAAAGCCAGACACAGTGAGCAGCAAGCACATCAGGTCCCAAAAAACCCATGTCTTCCAGGAGGTGTACCGAACATTTTCCGTACCTTTCTTTCATAGCCAGGAGTTCGGCTTCTGTTTCAAGGACATGGATATGGATTCCGGCTCCATCCCTGTTAGCCTCTTCCCTAACCTTTGCAAGGAATTCCTCGGAACAGGTATTCGGGGCATGAGGTCCATACATTGTTTTTATCCTGCCATCAGCTGCTCCCTGCCAGGCCCGAACAAAGCGCTTTCCTTCTTTAAGATCGTTTTCTCCTTTTTCTTCATTCCAGAGTTCTATGAGCCCATGGCAAAGCGAGGCCCGAAGCCCTGATGCCTCAACAGCTTTTGCAGTTTCATCCATAAAGAAGTACATATCTGCAAAAGTAGTGATACCTGACCTTATCATCTCCAGACAGGCAAGCAGGCTGCCTTTATAGATATCTTCTGCAGTCAGTTTTGCTTCAGCAGGCCAGATATGACCTTCAAGCCAATCTGCAAGCTGTAAATCGTCAGCGTAGCCCCTAAAAAACGTCATTGCGGCGTGGGTATGTGTGTTTACAAGCCCTGGCATTACTACCGAATTTTTTGCATCAATTATGGTCTCGGCACTTTCTTTTGTCTTTTCCCCGATCTCCGTAATCTTTCCGTCTTCAATGACAACGGTTCCGTTTTTGAGATCTCCCATTTCAGGGTCCATCGTTAAAACGTAAGCATTTTTTATAATTATATCAGCCATATAATCAGATCCGTCAGGTAATGAACTGAAGTTAGATAATCTGAATTAAGTAATACTATCCGGATTTAGGAGATATTGAAGTTACAGGTTAACTGGAATTAAAAGGTAACTTGAATAAGAGGTTATCCTAAAAAAAGTTGTCCTGAAAATTATGCTAAAACCCTGTAGAAAAGTTATATATTCTTGAGAAAGTAAAATTTTGCAGTACTAAGCTTTGCCGTTGGGATTTATATTACGAAGCGTAAAACCCCTGAGTCTTTAGCTCAGGGGATATAAGCGTCAACTTCAACCCTGATTCCGTATATAATATTCTGCTGCCTCTTTACTAACATTTCCGATAGTAGACGCAAAATAACCATCACTCCACAACGTATTTTCACCCCAATTAATACTTTTCTAGATATTCCTTTTGTGTTTTCCATAGCCTGTTAGTAGATTCTTGTTTCAATTTTCTGACAATTGACAAAACGCTAACTTTCGGCTCGCTCTTAATCAGAAAATGTATATGATCTTTGTCGTTTTCCATTTCCATGATTTCAAAGTTTGATTCTTTTGAAATGTCAATCATAATTTGTTTGAGTTCTTCGCTAATCGGTTCAAGTATAACTTTTCGGTATTTGCAAACAAAGATAACATGATACATTAAAAGAAAATCGCTATGATTCCTTGTCTCATATCTCATGTTTAACAAAAAATATATAGGCTGTTAAAACATATAATACCATTATATGATGAAAGCGTTCAAATTTAGGCTCTATCCTACAACTACACAAGCTGTTCAATTCAATCAGCATATAGGTAGCTGTAGATTTGTCTACAATTGGGCGTTGGATCAAAAAACTAAAACTTATGAACAAACAGGAAAATCAATTTCCAGATTTGACTTTAACAAAAAGATTCCGATCTTAAAGGCTTCTAGTGAATGGTTAGGAGAAGTAAACTCACAGTCATTACAGGGAATGACTAAGCAGGTAGAATCTGCTTTCACTCGGTTTTTTAGAGAGAAGAACGGTTTCCCTAAATTCAAATCCAAGAAAAACCCAATCCAATCTTTTCCTGTACCTCAGCATTACACTGTAGACTTTGAAAAAAACACTATCAAGCTTCCTAAAATAGAACCAATTAAAGCAATTTTTCACCGGAAATTTGAAGGCGAATTGAAAACAGCTACGGTATCAAGGACTTGTAAAGGGCATTACTATATCAGTATCCTTGTTGAAGATGGAAAAGAGCTTCCAGTAAAGGAAGCTTTCACAGAATCAACTACCATAGGTATAGATGTAGGTATCAAAGACTTTGCAGTGCTTTCCACAGGTGTAAAGATTGAGAATCCTAGATACCTGAAAAACTCACTTCAAAGGCTTAAAGTTCTTCAAAAAAGAGTATCAAGGAAACAAAAAGGTTCTAAGAACAGGGCAAAAGCCAAACAAAGACTTGTTGTACTCCATGATAAAATAACAAATCAGAGAAGTGACTTCCAGAACAAACTCTCTTTTAGACTTGTTAGCGAAAACCAAGCTGTAGCTCTGGAAACTCTGAATGTTATAGGTATGGCCAAGAATCATCATTTAGCACAGGCTATAAGCGATTCTGCGTGGAGCAGTTTTGTAACAAAGTTAGAATATAAGGCTCAGTGGTTTGGAAAAAACATACTCAGAATAGGGCAGTTTGAGTCTTCTTCTAAGCTCTGTAGCGTATGTGGATATCACAATAAAGAGCTTCAGTTAAAAGACAGAGAATGGACTTGCCCCGACTGTAAAACAAAACATGATAGAGATATCAACGCAGCAATCAATATCAAAAAATTTGCTCTCATAGATTAAAATCTAATTGGATTATGACACCTACGGAACGTGGGGAAGAGCTTGGGGACTTGTCCTCAATGGAGGGAGGAATGAACCAAGAAGCCACTCAATCTTAGATGAGTGGTAGATCACGCACCAAATAACAAAAGCTTACTGAAGTTCACTCAAATTTACTTAATTTTACTCAGAACTACTTCAAAACTCAGCGTCCAGGTTCACAGGTTCGGTTCATAAGTTCCTGTCTCAGAATTCAGCGCTTCAAGATAAAGACGCATGATCTTCAGCCTTTCTTCGGCAATCTTTTTGGCAGTATCGGTGTTCAACTTCTCAGGGATAATAAAAGGCTTATACTGCATATATTCGTTAAAGCCTTCAATAGGGTTTTCAATATACACTGTGCTTTTTGAACTCCCTTTATCGATCCCTGTTGCGTGCTTTAGCATCCTGAGAGCTCCCATAGAAAAAACCGCCCTGAAGATCCCTACTGCTCCAAGGGCATCAAGCCGGTCTGCGTCCTGCAAGATCATGGCTTCGAGAGTCTCAGGACTTTTTCCTGCGCTGAAGCGATGCATCAGGATACAGCCTGTAACAGCTTCAATAACTTCTATTCCAAGTCCTGCTTTCGAAAGAAACTCTGAGGCGATATCAGCACTGTAAACGGCATGGTCCCCGCCTTCTTCATGCTCCTTAATTACGCCAACATCGTGGAGAAGGGCTGCAAGCTGCAGGACTAGAGAATTTCCTCCTTCAACTTTCTGAATTTCCAAACAAAGGGCTTCTACCCGGTTAATATGAGACATATCGTGGGAACTGGGCTCCTCTTCAAGAAAAGAAGCTACAAACTCCCTCGTTTTTTCTATTAGGTCCATATTCAATATCCCATTTATATTCAGTACCCTATTTCTGCAGCCATGATTTTAAGGTGTTCCTGAATTTCAGAAATTGCTTCAAAGAGGACTTCTTTATTATCATATGTCGTGATCAATTTCACAAGCTCTTCTTTCTTCTCCTTTTTCATTTCTACCCCGAACTTGATCATATTTTCGAGTGCTCTGGTAAGATTATCGACTATTGAGATCGTGGCTTTCCTTGAAGTTCGTGAGAGAGGGTTCAGGTCAATAGTTATAACAGTCTTTCCCATTTCTACAAGTTTCTCACAGCGATCTCCGTCTTCAAGTGGAACAAGCACCACATCTGCGGAATAGATCCCTCGGCTTTCTACCAACCGCCTGTCGTGAGGGAGTTCCAGACTTACATCAGGATTTTTTCCAAGTACCTCGAAAGCTCCATTGGCTTTGAGTTGTTCTATTATAAGGTGAACCCGAGTCTCAGTCCTATGAAAGAGATTCACCTCAAGCTTTGCCCCGGTAACGTCTGCAAGGTCAACAACTTTGTCAGGAACGAGGGCTGCAACATTTCCATTTACGGAAATCACAGGGTTCTTTGCCAGAAGTAGGGCAGCAACTGCAGCCCTTTCCGCATGCACAGCAGAACTGGTGCTTCGCTCACCTATAAGATAATCAAAGCTTTCGCCTCTTCCCTGGGCAACCAGCCCCTGAATGCTTGTAATTCCCATTTTTACCCCGGATGCAACTTTTTCGCGGGCTAACAGGGACTCATACCTCGGGTGGTTTTTGGGTATCTCAGTCATGGTCGCTTACCTATTTTGGATTACTTTCTAGTACCTTTATTGACTTATTACTTAAGCCGCAAATCAGTTTTCTTCGGTTCCAATATAATTGCCTAGGTTCCAATATAATTGTCTATAAGTTCAAAGCATTCAGGTTCAGAAATAAGTAGGCTTTGCCCTTTATTTGTTCACCTATAATCAATCATTCATAATCAATCGTTCGTTTATCTATTCAATCGATCATTCATTCACCCATTCATTAACTTCGGCACGCAGGTACTTATGCCATATTCCAGTACCTGCCCGAATTCCTGGAGGGCTTCGTAAAGAGAGAACTCTTGGGAGTAAGGCGCAACTGCAAAAACCGTATCTCCAAGCATTGCCTGGGAGGCTAACCCTCCGCTTGCGTTTACGGCTTCGATGACATCTTCTGCCCGGCTGCTCATAAGACCTGTTCTACTAGCAAACACTTTTGCCTGCTGCATGAAATTCTCAAGAGTGGGTTTTTTAAGCAGCTCAGCCATGGCCGCTTTCCCTGCGCTATTAATTCTTGTGGCTGTAACTTCATCCCTCAGAACCGAACCTGTTGAGATCTCACCAAGCACAATGCAAAAAACCCTGGCTTCGGGAGTCGGAATCCTGTCCACAAGTCCAAATTCAGGGCCGCCGGGCTGCAGCCTGATTACTATCCCACCACTGGACTGGGCAGCAATATCCCCAAGTCCGCTGCAGTTAACAACTTCGGCTACATGGGCATATTCAGTCAGGCTTTTTACAGTTTGGTTCAGGGAAAGTGCCCTGTTCAGGGCATAGGCTGTCCCAAGAGCTCCTGCACCTGAGGCTCCAAATCCGCATCCTGTTGGGATTTCTGCCCAGCTCTTTATTCTTACAGGCACATCAGTCATCATCTCTGCGACTGTTTGGGTAGTTCTGCCTTCAACTTTTTTTCCATTAAGGAAGACTTCGGTCTCTTCTATGGATTTCCCGACCATTATTTCGGTTGCAACGCCTCCATTGAGGACAATCCCACAACCTGTAGAACCCTTACGATGAGGATCTTCATGATCGTGAATCTGGAAAAAACCTGTGATGTGTCCCGGAGCATAGGCTTTTGCCAGAATATCTGCTCCTTCATTCTCATTTATACGCATAGAAAACGCCTTTTACCATCTCAATCATTTTTCAAAGTTCGTTCCTTTTTGCAGAATACTTTGCAGAATGTTTCGGATTTTTGTGGAATACTCTGGAATATTTTGTCAATTTCAATTTTGCCAACTTCAATTATGTCAATTTCAACACAAATCAACAAGTCAGAGAATTTTCTTATTTTAGGAGAAACTTCTTTTTAAAAGTCCGGCTACCTCTTCAAGAATATAAGCTGCAAGCTTGCGCTTATTTCCGCTTATATGCCAGGGTTCGTTTTTTTTCCGTCCGAGCAGGTAAAGTTCATTTTCCTCTGTACCCATTCCGCCTTTTCCAACATCGTTTGCAGCAATAAGGTCCAGTTTTGACGCTTTAAGGGTTGAAGCTGCCCTTCTGATGAGCTCATCGGTTTCAACCCCGGTTTCAGCTTTGAAACCTACTATTATAAGGTCGGGATATTTTTCACGGCATTCTTTTATCAATTTACGGGTCGGTTTCAATCTCAAGACAAGTTCTCCTCCCGACTTGATCTTTTTGGGAGATGGCTCGGCTGTATAATCTGCAATTGCTGCCGAACTTATAAGGACGTCGTACCCTTTCTCAAGTTCCAAGAGCACAGAATCAGTCATTTCAGCGGCACTCTCTGCAAAAATCTCCCTGATCCCTGCAAACCCAAGCTTGTCTCGGTGTAAAAGAGTTACATCAGCTCCATTTCGGTAAGCTTCAAGGGCAAGTTCCCTGCCGGTTTTACCCGAAGCCCGGTTCGTCAGAATCCGGATAGGATCCAGGATTTCGGCAGTGGAGCCGCTCGTGATAATTACCTTCCGGTTTTCAAGGGTTCTGCTTCCGAGAGCTCTTTCGACCTCGAGCACGATTTCTTCGTTTGCTGCAATTTTTGCAATGCCTTCTTCCAGCCTGGGACCCACAATCGAGATTCCCCAGCTTTTTAATTTTTTCAGGTTTTCAGCTACAGCCGGGTGCCTGAACATTGATTCGTGCATTGCAGGAACAACCATAACAGGCACGCCAGAGCCAAGGGCAGTTGTTGCAAACGAGGTGACAGGAGTATCGTCTATCCCATATGCGATTTTTCCAATAGTGTTTGCTGTTGCAGGGGCTATAAGAAGAAGATCAGCCCTGCCTTTGAGCCCGCAGAACTCCACATGCTCAACCCTGCCTCCAAGTTCGGTAATTGCAGGGTTTCCGGTAGCATAATGCAGGGCATCAGGGTGCAGGATGTGCGTGGCAGCCTCTGTCATAACAGCATGGACTTCAGCCCCGTTTCGTATCAGTTCCCTTGAAAGCTCGATGGTCCTTACTGCCCCAATGCTGCCTGTAACGCCAAGAACAATGGTTTTCCCGGCAAGGGAAGAACTCTTCTGGCCCTCGATCCAGAGCGTGGGATGGAACTTTTCGGCTCCGGACCTGGCGACTTTTTGCCTGTCCTGTTTATCCATTTAATCTACTCAGTCCGGTCTCTTTTTACCGGGATTTTTCAGGTTCGTTGTAATTTGGATTTTTTGCCCGTCTGATATTGAAAGTCTTTCAATACTGTACTCATTCAGGCACCGGAGTGATCTATAAGGTTAATAATAAGCTAGATAATGACTCTCGAATCGGCTTTACTTTTCAGAAAATGCTCCATAAAGCAAAGTGACATTCAATATGATATTCTTAAAACTTTCGAAATACACAGGATTAGAGCATGAAAAGGATTAGAACTTATAAAACTGAACTCATAAAACTTATAGAAAAATTTTATAGAAAAGCTTTAGAAAAGCTTTATTTCATAGACAAATGGGATATATTAACTAAGTAAAAGATGCAATTTAAGTCGCAAGAGTTACAATCTCAGCAATATTATAATGTCAGCAATAACAGTTCTGTACAACTTTTATTGAAGCCTGAAATGGTTGGGAGGAGTAGATGAACAGTAGAAAAACAAAAAAAGAAGCCTCTGAGGTTACGAAAAGAAGCTTAAGTAAATTTATAGAGAAATTTTCAGGAAAAGAGCAGCTCGAGCTTGAGATCGACCAGCTCAACTCAAAGATAATTAAACTGGAGCTCGACCTGCGGAGTGCAAAAATCCAGCTTGAAAAGAGAGAGAATCTGGCAAGGCAGGCAGTTGCGGACAGGCAGGAAGCTGAGGCCCTTTTAAATCAGGAACGTGTTCGAACCCAGACCCTTTCCTATGAACTTGAAACCATCAGGACTGAATCCGAGGAAAAACTGCAGTTTCGCGGAATTGAAACCCTGAGTCAGCAAGCTGTTCAGGCTTACCTTTCTAAACTCAAATCTTTTCACGCCCCTTCAGACGACCTGCTAACTGCTTACCTTCCCCCAGGCACCAGCCTTTCAAGCGTGTTGAGCGAAAAGGTTCTTGAGCGCGTAGAAGAGGAAATCCGTACGCTTCTTGACAGGCTTGACTCTGAAACCGGCCTTGTGTTTTTCTATGATCTTCACAGGATGGTCTGCGAAGCTATAGCTCCTCCTGTTCCGATTACTTCCCCTGCCTGGCAGCTTGGGCATAATTTTGAAGTCTCTTTGCTTGAAGAGATTTTGAGTAAGGATTACCGCCTGCTCGTCTTTGTTCTGCACGCAGGCGAATCCTTCATAGGTTTTACTCCCGATGCGGAGATCTTCGACATCGAGGAGTTTATCCGAAGCAGTGTAAAGGAAAAACACAGCAAAGGAGGCTTTAGCCAGCGCCGTTTCGAGAGACTCAGGGAAGAGGATATTGCGCACCACATGGACAAAGTCATTGAGGCTTTGGATAAGGTTCTCGAAGAAAACAGGTCTATTGACTTTGTCTTTCTAAGCGGGGATTTTCAGTTAATTGGAGAAATCCGAAAACGTCTTCCTCTCAACCTTGAAGTTATTGAAAAGTCAGCCGATATCAGAGTTGAAAAAACAGGCGGTGAAGAGATTCTCAGAACGGTTTTAAGCTCCAGAAGGTATCTGCTATGAAGCACTAAGTTCATTTGCTGCAAAATTCACATATGTTTCCTTACAAGAGACTGGATGCTACAATAATTATTCAGTGGGTATTATATATTAAGACAAATGTGTATATTGTTATACTGGGAAAACGAGAAGCAAAACCAAAATTTGCTAATGCTTTCTGTTTTAATAAATAGAGACGAAATCGTTATCCAGTGAGACGAAACTTAAAAAATAGTAGATGAATAAAGTTATGGCTTATTTGACAAGTCAAGTTTTTTAAAATTACAATAGCAGATTTCGTTTTCCCTTTTACGATTAATATTAAAGTTCGTTACTATTGAGAAGTTTTATTTGAATTTTAAATGATAAAGATGCAAATACCTAAAAATAAAAAAAGTCAATTATAGAATTTTACCTCTGAATCTGTGGAGCTTGGAATACTTCTTGCAATTGTGGGAGGATTTCTTGATGCTTATACGTTTGTAGGGAGAGGCGGGGTTTTCGCCAACTCTCAGACTGGGAATTTCGTACTTATGGGCATAGAAGCTGCAACGGGAGAATGGGGGAAAGCAGTGCTTCATGCAGTACCTATTCTGGCATTTATTGTCGGAGTAGTGGTTGCTGAGATGATTAAAAAACCTTCAATGCACCTGTTTATACCGGACTCTGAAAGAGCAGTTTTAATTCTTGAAATAGCAGTCCTTTTTATCATAGGCTTTATACCTTACACAAGCCCGAATATCATTGTAACCGTTGCGGTTTCATTTGTTTGTTCGGTTCAGGTATCTTCATTTCGCAAACTAGTTGGTTCTGAGTATAATACAACAATGATTACGGGAAACTTACGTTCAGCTACACAGAAAGCTTATATTGCTTTCACAAAAAGAGATAAAGAATCGGCTCTGAAAGCCATCCAATTCTCCAAAGTTAACCTCTCTTTTCTAGCAGGAGCGATTTTGGGAGGGCTACTTACTTCATTTATTGGAGCTAAAGCGGTATGGATACCTATGATCGTATTAATTTGTTCTGTAATTTTATTCAGTGTAGATGATAGTGACTGTGAGAATAAAAATGAGAACAAGAATGCTATTGAAGCATAAGGTCAGAGAATTAGTGTTGACAGCAGGTTAGTAAATGTGTGACAGCAGATTATTGAATGCCAGTGAATGAACAATAACATATCAGGATATTATTGACAAAGATTAATCTTATTGAAAGAACCAATCGATCTGTGCAAAACGACTTTTGCGCAATCTATATCAGCTTTCAGTGCAGGAAAGGTAAGCAATGGCAAGAGACAGGAGAGATTACTATTATCGTCAGGCAAAAGAAGAAGGGTACCGATCCAGGGCTTCCTTCAAGCTTAAACAGATTAATGAAAAACATAATATTATAAGGCGGGGAGACTCGGTTGTTGATCTGGGTGCAGCTCCTGGGGGATGGCTCCAGGTTGCAAAGGAACTGTCAGGGGGCAAAGTCCTTGGCGTGGACCTGAAGAGAATCGAACCTATCGAAGGAGTCGAGACTATCCAGGGTGATATAAATGCAGAATCTACAATAAAAAAGATAATTCAGATCGTGGGGGCAAAAGGTGCTGATGTAGTGCTCTGTGACGCAGCCCCAAACCTGTCAGGAAACTGGTCTTATGACCATGCAAGGTCAATCGAGCTTGCAACCTCGGCTCTTGAATGTGCAAAAAAGATTCTCAAACCAAAAGGAAATTTCGTTGTTAAGGCCTTCCAGGGGGATATGTTTGGCGACTACATGCAAAAGGTCAGGGAAAACTTTGTCCGAACAGCTGCTTATTCTCCAAAAGCATCACGGTCCCAGAGTGCTGAAATCTATGTTATCGGAAAGAAATTCCTCACAGCTCCCCTCCGCAAAGGCGACGAATTCGTTGTGGATATCGAGAAATTGGGCTCAAGCGGGGATGGGGCCGTACTTATAGAAGGGTTTGTTGTTTTCGTAAAGGAAGTTGAGATTGGAGAAAAGGTCAGGATAAAAATAACGGACGTCAAGCCGAACTTCGCTTTTGCTGATGTCGCAGAAAGGCTTGGAAATAACGAATAAGTAAGCAAAAAATTAAGTAATAAAAATAAACAGAAAAAGTGAACAGAAAAGTAGCAGAAAAAGTAAGCACAGAATGATAAAAATCTTCCAAAGACGGTGATCCAATTGATTGACCTTCACACTCACACGATTTTCAGTGATGGGGAATTGATTCCCAGCGAACTTGTCCGGCGGGCAGTTATTCACGGTTATGAGGCTATTGCAATTACTGACCATGCCGATTATACCAATCTCGAGCAGCTTATAGGAGCTGCAAAAAAAGCAAAATATCTGGAAGAGGAATGGGATATCCGCGTTTTGTCAGGCGTTGAATTAACACATGTGCCCCCAGGAAAGATCGCTCCCCTTGCAAAAAAAGCAAAAGAACTGGGTGCAGAAATCGTGGTTGTACATGGTGAAACTACTTCCGAGCCCGTTGCACCCGGAACAAATGCAGCGGCGACTGCTTGTGAATATGTGGATATCCTTGCTCACCCAGGTCTGATTTCCGAAGAAGATATCGAGACTGCTGAAGAGAACAATATCTGCCTTGAAATCACAGCCAGAAATGGCCACAACAGGACCAACGGCCACCTTGTAAGGCTTGCCCTCGAAATTGGTGCAACACTTGTTGTAAACACTGACACCCATGACCCTGAGAACCTGATCACCGATGAAACTGCTCTGAAAGTCGCAATGGGAGCCGGACTTACCGAATCAAAGGCAAGAGAAGTGTTAAAAGCATCTGCAAGAAAGATTGCAGAGATTGCCTGAACTGCGGTTTTGTACCCAGTTCCTATTTCTTTCAAAGCTTTTTCTTAATTTTATCATTTTTTGATTTATTCCTATTTCTTGACTCTCCGCTGTCCCCTTATCCTTTCAATAATTTGTATAACCAATTTTAAATAAACTTGATACCAGCCTATTGAAACAATTTCTAGTGAATCGATTCCCAATTCTGGAAACAGAGCTGGAATTTTAGAGTAATACTGGTAAATGGATATTTTATAGAAGAACCGTAGATGGATACGGATAAACCAGATAGTAACGGATTAAAAAATATCTATAAATGTCTGTGTCCATCTGCGTTTATCCATGGTTTATTGAGAATATAATAAATGATGAGTAGTTTAGAATAAAAATCAATATGTAAAAAAGATCAGAAGAAATTTTACATATAGAATAATATATTGAACAACTACTCTACTTATTGGACATCGTCACAATTAATTAAGGAATAAATATAATTATAGATGTATTTATGTTATTTATTCTAATTTATATTATAATGTCAAAATCGAAGAGTATACAGTTTACGTTAAATGTATATTAGTTTTGAGAGATCGAGACTAGATGGGGGAAGTCAAATGAAAAATAAGGGGAAGTTATATTCAATAGCCTTAGCTTCAGCAATCTTAATTTTTGCATTTTCAGCTTTAATCTTGCCAGTCGCATCAGCTACTCAGGTGACAAAAATTAATAACACCATGCCGCCAGTTGCTGCATTTACTTCCAATGTAACTTCAGGAAACGCACCTTTAGTTGTGTTGTTTACTGACACCGGCGCAGGTGGAGTACCGACTTCTTGGCTCTGGGATTTTGGAGACGGGAATCACTCAAAACATGCAATGAATGCAACACACACCTTTACAAAGCCCGGCATATATAACGTTGCTCTAACGGTAACCAATGCTGCTGGCAACAGTTCTATAACCAGACCAGGTTATATCACGGTCACGACAGACTCGCCTGCGGAAAAACCTGTTGCAGATTTTTATTCCCCTGAGGCTGAAAAAGTCTTAAATGGAGATACTGATCCCGGAATTTATGAAAATGAGGTTATTTCGTTCTTTGACAACAGTACAGGCTCGCCAACGTCCTGGGAATGGGATTTTGGAGATGGGAATACCTCAACACAAAGGAACCCGACTCACGCATATGGAAAAATAGGTGGGTATACTGTAAATTTAACAGTGAGAAACGCAGCGGGCAGCGACACGATAAGTAAGTACGGTTATGTACTCATGGGAATAAGGAGCGAAGCTCCATCTCCTGCATACTTTTCATCCGACGTAATTTCTGGATATGCCCCACTCACGGTAACATTCCTCGATGATAAAGATGCCGAGTTTCCAAACTATCCAATATGGCGAGAGTGGGATTTTGGAGACGGTGTAACTCAGACTTATATGGTAGATAATAACTCTTCAGCAATGCCGTATGCAACGCACACCTACGAAAAACCAGGGAAATACTCTGTAACATTATATCTGGATAACCGCGGCGGGAAATCTATCATAACAAAACATAATTATATCACGGTTAAAGATCCGAATATTGCAGATCTGGAGATCCCAATTGCGAACTTCAGCAGCAACGTTACCTGGGGTTATGCCCCTCTGGCAGTGCAGTTTACTGATCTATCCCAAAATGCGAAATCAAGGGCATGGGACTTCGATAGTGACGGAAAGCCCGACTTGAGCAGCCAGAATCCTATTTATGTATATACAGCCCCAGGGACATATTTTGTTAACCTGACAATAAACAATGCATACGGTTTCTCCTCAAAAATTACTACAATAACTGTACTGGAAAGCAGTTCCAGCGGCAGCAGCAAGAGCGGCAGCAGCAAGAGTGGTGGCAGTTCCAGTAGAGGAAGCGGCGGAGGCGGTGGTTCCCCTGAACCTGCAAAAAACGTTGAAGTGAAAGAACTTGCACAGGCCTTTATTACAAATGGAAAGCCTGTAAAGTTTGATTTCACAAAGAATGCTACCTGCGTTGTGTATGTGACTTTTGATGCAAAGAGAACTTTTGGCAAAACCACAACAATTGCCGAGCAGCTCAAAGGAAAATCGGCTTTAGTTTCCGAATTGCCTTCTGAAGAAGTTTACAAATCTTTTAACATCTGGATTGGGAACGGTGGAATTGCTACCTCAAAGAACATTGAAAATCCAACTGTTTGTTTCAAGGTTGATAAATCCTGGATAAAGGATAAAAAGATCGATCCGGCTTCTATCACCCTTAATAAGTACAGTGAGAAAAAATGGGGGCAGCTGGCAGTAGAATTGTCAGGGGAAGATGACAAATTTCTGTATTTCACAGCCGAAACTCCGGAATCCTCTTCTTTTGTTATTACAGGAAAGACAAAAAGCCCAGGGGATGAAAATAAAACAGGGACAAAGCCTGAATCAGAGACCAGAGCAACCAATGGAACGGATGCTGGGATCGAAGGGCTTGATGCTGGACTTAAAACCAACCCAGAAGAGAGTAAGAGTACTCCAGGCTTTGAAATTATTTACGGGCTAGCCGGCCTGTTTGCAGTCTTCCTGTATGGAAGAAAGCAAATACAAGGCTGAAACTAAAGACTAAAATTGGATTCAATGTAAATAACAAAAAAGGGGAATTATTCCCCTCAAGTAATTTTTTGCTTATTCACGTGATTTTTTTCTCTCCCCATCTAACTTTTTGTCTTTTCATCTAACTTTTTTGTCATTTTAGTTGCTTCCTGACTTATAGTATTATATTATTAAAACGCAGTAATTTTCTGCTTCCTGCCTACAATTCACTTTGTCTCTATCTTCTCCTGTACAGGAATACTCCAAACAGGCTGACGATGCCACTAATTACTTCAAACCCAGGCATGTTTTCATTCCTTTTCACCAGGGGTTCTTGTTCAGCATCCGGTTCTGTATCCTCTCCCGGAATGGTGCACATGTAGATATCAACTGTTGAATTGTTACCAGGTGCTTTATCTTCACCACTCCATACTATTATGTTACCGTAAGTAGCAAGATTGTAAATTATGTATTCACTGGTGGAAATCTTAGTTTCATTGGAAGCTGAGAGATCGTACACGTAAATGTTATAGTACAGATTCTCACCGGGCTGCAGGTCTTCAATATGTGGCCGATCAAGCCACACTATTCTGCTCCCATAGATGGCAAGAGAACCATAGCCATTGGAAGTACCGTTTGCTGTCTCATTGGTAGTGATCTTAGTTTCTTCTTTTGCAGAGAGATCAAACATGTAAATGTCAGGCTTTCCATGACTCGTATTATAATATACTATCCTGTTACCATAGATGACAGGAAGCACTGCTGATCCACTTGTGTTGATTTGAGTTTCCTCGGAAGTGGAGATATTGTACATTTTGATATCAGAGTGTTTGAGGAGTCGACTGTCCCACTCGTGAAATACTATCCTGTCATTGTAAATGGCAGGAATTCCTGGATATCTATTGATGACTATCGGAGTTTCCTTTTTTGTGGAAAGATCGTACATGTAGATATCACCTCGGCCTCCGAGACTATTAATATACACTATTCTGTCCCCATAGATGTCAGGAAAGCCTGAGATTCCGCTGCTAGTTATTCGAGATTCTTCGGAAGTGGAGAGGTTGTACATGTAAATATCAGCCCTTCCATTACTCATATTTAAAGCAGAGTATACTATCCTATCACCATAGATTTTAGGAAAGCCTGTTAATCCGCTGGTGGGAATCATGGTTTCCATTTTTGTAGATAGATTATAAACATAGATCTCAGAGAGTTCGGTTTCATTACGCCAATTCATATACACTATCCTGTCTCCGTAGATATCAGGAAAGCCCGCTGACCCACTGGCGGTGATCTTAGTTTCGATGATCTCAGGCAAAGAGTTTTGTGCAGTAGCTGCTGATGACGTAGATAATACGAGAACTGAAAATAACATCAGAGCTATTGTAACTAAAGCTACTGAATATATTTTTTTATTAGTCTTCATTTAGTTTTCGTCCTTTCCATCATTCAGAAAATCTTAATACTTGAAGATATAACCATAAGTTTAAATCATTTCCTTAAACATTCAAACTTATAATATTATATACATCTTTGATTATTTAAGTAAAAAATTTATAAGTAATTAGAATAACAATAAATTAAACTAGAAAATTAATTCGAATTTAAAATGAATTTCTGTAATTTATTAGATAATTTTTCTTAAAATAGGAAAATATGTTTTTATATTAAGATATTTTTCATTAAATAGAATTAATATGTAACAGTAAATTCAAGACTATTTTACATTATAAAAGATTCCAATAAACTTTTGAATTTAAAAAATTGTAAACCTTTTAGATCCATTATAATCAACCAGGTTGAGAAGTTTTACGGAGTACACTGATATCAGAATCGATATGCTGAGGATTAAAATGAATGAAGAGAAATGTGGTAAAATACGCAGAAGACATGTTCTCATAAAAGCTTTAGGAATAATATCGCTGGCGCTTTTAATGGTAAGTATCGCAGGTGCGGAGTCGTTTGTATATGTTACAAACGCTGACGGAAATAATGTCTCAGTGATTGACACTGCCACAAATAAGGTTATAGCAAAAATGCAGGTGGGAAGTAATCCTCTAGGAATTGTAGCCACACCGGATGGAAAAAAAGTATATGTGGCGAACTTTGGGAGCCTGGATTTCCCCGGCAATACTGTGTCTGTAATTGATACAGCAACTAACACTGTCACAGATACGGTTACTGTAGGTTTCTTTCCTTATTATGGAGTCACAGTCAGCCCTGATGGAAGAAATATCTATGTGCCGAATATGGGTAGCGGCAATGTCTCTGTAATTGACACAGCAACAAATAAGGTTACAGCCACAGTAGATGTAGGATACCATCCTGTTGGAGTTGCAGTCAGCCCTGATGGAAAAAAAGTATATGTATCAAACTTAGACAGCGGCACTGTATCTGTAATTGACGCAACCACATACGCTGTTATTGACACGCTTAATATAGTAGCTCCCTTTTGGATCGATGTCGCCCCAAATGGAAAAAAGGTATACGTAGCTAACCGCCTCAATGACACTGTATCTGTAATTGACACAGTAACAAACAAGGTTACAACCATGGTGGTGAATGATGGAATCTATCCATGCGGAGTAATTAAAGTCAACCCGAAAGGAACAGAGGTATATTTCAGTGGAATAAGGGAAGGAATAAATGAGACGAGATGGAATAAAACCGCTGTCTATATAGTTGACACAGCTACAAATAAGGTTACAGGAAAGGTAAAGGTAGGAAGCTTGTTCACTGAAATGGTAGTTAGTTCAGATGGAGCAAAGGTGTATACCACGGGCGGAAAGACTGTGTCTATAATTGATACAGCGACAAACAATGTTACAGCCACAGTGGATGTAGGAGACAAGTCTTTTGGAATTGCCTTTGCAAATTTTACAGCTTCCAATATAACTGATCAGAATACAAAGACGACCTCGGCTAAGAAAATGCCTGCCGGATTTAACTTAATGATCCCTATAATAATGATTATATTCTATATCCAGAAGAGGTCTACTTGAAGTTCGAATAGAAAACTATAGACCTTTTGTAAAATGAAAAACAAACGACAATGCGCCAAGTTTTCGGTAAAATTACAAATTTAGGAAAGTTTTTGAGTCAAAGATTCAATACCAAAAGATCAATTTCTCCTTATAATATACAAAACTTGACTTAGAAACTTGACTTAGAATTTACAGTAAATCACGACACTGCCGACCTGAATCTTCTTGTATATATCTTGTATATACATTGAATGGAAATATATAAAGCACCCAATTAGAAAGCAGAGGATGCAAAAAGAGTCGCAGATCATTTAGAGAAAAACTTTTTCTTTAAGAGGGCCAGTATGATGCCTCCACATACTGTAATTATGATCTCATTAAGGAATTTCCCTAGATTGCCTAATAACTTCTCCCATAGCGAGTCTGTAGGAGTAGGGATTGTTTTTCCATTAGGAGGTTGAACTGGTATTGTTAAAGAAGGCGATGTACTGGGTCTAAAATTATTATTAACTTTGTATCTCGCTATTAGGTGCTCCCTCATTAATTAGTTGATATTTTGAGACACCTGTAATTTAACAAC
>ENA-UOOI01000645-UOOI01000645.1-fermentation-metagenome-genome-assembly--contig:-NODE-645-length-42820-cov-6.926295_pt1 | contig 42820 bp, 42 predicted proteins | sample MGYA00245779_ERZ724027 | MGnify/ENA primary metagenome ERZ724027 (study PRJEB28704, sample SAMN03018318) | fermentation metagenome | biome: anthropogenic terrestrial biome; feature: soil; material...
CTTACTTTTAATATACAAAGATATTAAGCTTTTACGGCTTTCTTATCTTTTTTGTCTACGAATTCATCTCTTTTAATGGGCAGTGCTAAGTTTAATAATATACCTACAATAGTAGCTAAGGCAACCTTTTGTAGCACAATTGGACCCCAGCTAGCATTGGTGAACATAGGTAGTGAAGCACCGCCAATTCCCATCACCAAAATTACCGACGAGATAATAAGGTTTCTTTGATGTGAGAAATCAATACCACTCTCTACTAGGGTTCTAATACCTGAAGAGGCGATAATTCCAAAGAGAACCATAGAGATTCCACCCATAACAGGTGTTGGAATTGTCTGTAACAGAGCACCCAATTTACCTACAAAGCCTAGGGCAATGGCTAAAATAGCTGCGCCAATTAACACATAGATACTAAAGACTTTGGTTATAGCCAAAACACCGACGTTCTCACCATAGGTAGTATTGGGAGGTCCACCAAAGAAGCCAGCAACTGATGTAGCTAATCCATCACCTAACAGGGTTCTGTGTAAGCCAGGATCTTTATAGAAATCCTTACCAACAATTGTACCTGAGACCAAGACGTCGCCAAGGTGCTCAGCAATTGTTACCAGGGCAACTGGAAGCATTGTAATAATAGGCCCCAAAGCAAACTTTGGGAATGTAAACTTAGGAACACTAAACCAAGGGGCATTAGCCACTACACTAAAATCGACCAGTCCTTGAGTCCAGGCGAAGATATAGCCTACACTTATACCAATCAGTATAGGAATTACGGCCACGAAACCTTTAGCAAATACCCATACAGCTACTGTTACACCTAAAGTGAGTAAAGCTACCCAAGCATACTTCATATCATATTGCTTAACCACAGCAATACCTTTTTCTGTATCAACACTAACAACAGAGCCATTCATTAAACCAGTTGCTTCTTCCACTGTAGTAGGTAAAGGAACTTCGACATTCTTGTAAAAGGCCATATCTACAGCGGTTGGAGCTAAGTGTAGACCAATAACTATAATAACAGAACCAATAACCACAGGTGGTAAAAGAGTCTTTAACCAATTCGTACCAACTAAAGCAATTATGCCTGCGACTAGTGCATACAACAGACCAACAGCCACAGCTCCTCCTAAAGCATAAGGTGCTCCCCATTTGGCACTAATAGCAATTATTGGCGAAATGAAGGCAAAAGAAGAGCCAAGATAAGCTGGTACTTTACCCTTGGTACACAGTATAAAGACCAAGGTTCCTACACCTGAGGATAATAGGGCGATGGAAGGATCCAACCCTGTTAAGTAAGGGACTAAAACTGTAGCACCAAACATCGCAAATACGTGTTGTAAACTAAGTGCAAAATTCTGGGCCAGTGGTAATCGCTCATTGACACCAATAACTTTGTTAGCCATTGAATTTCCTCCTTCTGGCCCGTGTGCAAAAAGGCTTTATTGTCAAACCTTTTCAGCCTCACGGGGACTGAACTTAAAGGTACCTTTATTCTCTTTCGCAGATAAACACGCCATCATCACCATCAAATTCAAAAACCTTAACCGAAACGATCTCCTCTCGCGATGTTGGAACATTCTTGCCAATATAATCTGGTCTAATTGGTAACTCCCTGTGTCCTCTATCAACTAAGATAGCAAGTTGAATAGTCCTAGGACGACCTAAATCAATTAAAGCATCCATAGCAGCTCTAGCTGTTCTGCCTGTATATATTACATCGTCTACCAAGATTACATCTTTACCTGTGATGTCATAAGGAATATCTGTTGCTTGTAAATGTGGTTGCTTGTCCAGCTCAGTTAAGTCATCACGATATAAACTGATATCTAACTCTCCAACTAAAACATCGATACCTTCGTACTCTTTAATTTTCTGTGCTAAACGTTTTGCAATGGGTATACCCCGAGTTTTAATCCCCACTAAACATATGTTTTTGGGTTCTTTGTTCTTTTCTAGTATCTCGTGGGCAATTCTTGCTAAAGCTCTTCCTAAAGCGTTACTATCTAAAATCTGTTTTTTGGCAAAAATCTCCATCTCGCACCTCCTTCCCACAAAAAAAACCGCCTGTTCCAGGCGGTCAATGGGCATAAATATCTCGCATCACTTTTGCCCTTGTGGCCTCACTGGACCATCTTAAAGGTATCTCATAAAGAATATAGCAAAGATGCCTAAGCTTGTCAATAGAAACTAGATAACTTCTAATTGCCCCTAACTTGTAAAAGTTATTTCAACCCTGTAGGTAGCAATAACCCTTACAAATTGGTTAGGTAGCAAGCTTTGATTCATTCACACAAGAAGATATAAACCTTATAATGAATCACATCAATTCTTACAGAAGAAGAAATCCCGGAAAAATTTGATGTAAACCACATTCTTGACGCAGAAATTACTCTACGTCCAGCTTTGTTAAAAAGGTAAGCACAACTAGACAGGATTACCTACTCTGAATGGGCCATTATAAATGCTCATAGGGGTTGAAATAACATTTACAAAAATATTAGTTTATTTCGACCTCTGGTTCTTGCGGTCAAAAATAGATAAAATCTGCCTAATTTCACCTTAATTATGACAGATATAAGCCAAAAATGCTACTATAAAGTAACTTTTTATCTATATTTGGTTTTTTTATGGTTTAGGGTAGAAATAAGTCTTGCAAAGTAGCAATTACTTTTCAATTGACTCTTTCCTAAGAGTTAAAAACCTCTTGCAAAGTGGCCCTAAAAGAATCTGGTAGTTTGGAGATAACTTTGATCTCCTTCCCTAAAACAGGGTGAACAAAGCGCAAATAAGCTGCATGGAGCATTAAAGACTCGTCAGGGGTAGTTTTAGGATTATAGATAATATCGCCAACAACTGGATGCCCCAAATAAGCTAAGTGAACTCTTATTTGATGAGTTCTTCCTGTTTCCAACTTCAACCTAACAAAGCTAGTTTGGGCAAAGGTTTTAAGTACTTTAAAATGGGTAATAGCTTCTCTACCATTTGGCACTACAGCCATGCAGACTCTTTTTACAGGATGGCGAGCAATTGGAGCATTGATAGTACCTTCTTTAACATCTAACTTACCAGTAACTAAAGCTACATAAACTCGTTCTACTTCGTGTTTTTCTATCGCTTTGCTCAGCTTTTTATGTGTTTCATCATTTTTTGCCACTAATAATAAACCGCTAGTATCCTTATCTAGGCGATGTACAATACCTGGTCGAATCTCACCACCTATACCGGAGAGATCTGTACAATACTGTAAAAGTCCATGAACTAATGTACCTGAGTCATGACCTTTAGATGGATGGACAACCATCCCCTGTGGTTTATTAATAACTAAAAGGTATTTATCCTCATAAAGCACTTCTATGGGTAGATTCTCTGGGATTAATTCAATTTTTTGGGGTTCTGGCCTCGTGATAGTAATTAGATCACCATTTTTGAGAGTAGTACTGGGTTTAACTACTTTATTATTTAGTAAAACTTGTCCTTCTTTAGCAAGTTTTTGCACCATACTACGCGACAGGTCTGTATTATCAGCTATATATTTATCAAGTCTATCTAGACTTTTAATCTCAACTTTGAGTGTTATTAACTCCATCTTTTTGTTTCCTCTCCGTCAGATAAATTCCTAAAGATAAGAGAGCAATACCGACAACTATACCAATGTCTGCTATATTAAATATACTAAAAAAGGGTACATCGATAAAATCAATAACATAACCAAAAAGTAATCTATCTATAGCATTACCTAAAGCACCTGCTGCAGCAATCGGTCCACCCCAACTCATCAACCAATTTTGTTTAAGTGCTTCTCTTTTTATTACTAAAAACACTACAAACGCCAAAGCTACTATAATAAAAAGTAACGAGCGTCCCGCCATTAACCCAAAAGCGGCGCCTTGATTTTTTACCAATGTGATTCTTAATAGACCAGGAATAACCTCTACACTTCTGTACCATGCCAAAAATAGAGGTAAAATATGTTTTGATAGTTGATCAATAACCAGCCATACAAAAGCTACAACCCATGTTAACATCATCTCACTCCTCAGAACTATAATAACTATACAAATAATTATATGCAACAAAAAAGCCGCTTAGAGCGGCTCGTCCTCCATCTTCTCTACATCTTCCTGCCCATCTTGTGACGAATTAGCATTGCCCCAAACAGCCATTTCGTCCCAAAATTCGTTTGGTTCTAAATTCCCTTGAGGTAGTAGATAGAGCCTTTCTTCTTGATTATTTTCAGCACAACTTATACAAGTCCTGCTCTCTGGCAAAGCATTTAATCTATCACTCTCAATGGGAATACCACAATTTTGGCAGACACCATAAACTCCCTCTTCTAAAGACCTTTTAGCAGCATCTAAATCTTCGAGTTTTTTCTTAGCTTCATGTCTAATTACTTGATCAGTTTCTCGGTTAAAAAGATCTATCCCTAAATCGGTATGATTGTCATAAGCCGAGAGTTCTCCACTATATTCAGAGAGAGGAACCCTAGTTCTTTCATCAATACGCCTAATAATATTTCTCAACTCATTCTCCCGGCTAGCAATCTTTTGTCTGATATCGTTGTAACGCATTAAGTCACTCCCATCACATGCGAAGTTTTATCAGTTTTACGAGGCGGGCTAAAAAATCGCTCAGAACAGGCAGATTAAGACGTGCCAGAACCGCTATTAAATAAAAAACTACAGCAGCTACTATGGTAGCACCAAAAGCTGTACCCAAACCTCTGGCGATCCCAGCAATAAATTGCCGCCAAAGTACATACCAAGTGCTTCTTTCATTTAGCCAATAAGCTTTTTTTAGTTCTACCTCTAATTCTTCAAGTATGTCAATTAACCGTCGCTGTTCTTTTTCCATGACTACCCCCCTTGATAGGTTATCCTTATCGCTAATTCTTCAAACAACTAAAAAGGCTATCGCTCTTTGATGTCTAAATTATCAAGATAGGTAAATCCCTGGTTTAAGGAGTGAAAACTTGGCTCCAAAGCCAATTAACATGAAAGCAAAATTATTAAAGGCCGTAAACCAAATAGATGATCTAACCCCTCTAACTAGCGTTACCGAACCTGGGGCTTTTTTTCATCTAGTAAAAGAGAATGAGGTTTGGTCTAGATTACATTTATTAGCCGCAGAACAGCTAATTGGTATTGATACTGAAACAACCGGTTTAGATCCTCACCAAGATTCATTAAGACTAGTGCAAATCTCCACAGTGAATTTTCCAGTTTTAATCTTTGACCTCTTTAACCTCACAGAAGAAGGTATGGAACTTCTCAAAAACATTCTTGCCAGTTCTGCTTTGAAGATTATGCAAGGTGGCAAATTTGATCTAATGTTTTTAGAGAAAAATAGTTTTAAGGTTGAAGGACCTTACTTTGATACCATGCTTGCCTCTCGATTAATAAATGGTTGTAATCAAGAGTTTAGTAATAATCTTTCTGCTATTTGCGAAAGGTTCTTGGGCTACCCTCTAGAAAAAAAGTTGCAACAAAGTAACTGGCAAAACGAACTTCAAAAAGAGCAAATTGCTTACTCTGCACTCGATGCTTCTGTCTTGATTTCTCTATATCAAGTCTTAAAAAAAGAACTTAATAGCCTAGGCCTCGAAGCTGCTGCTTTAGCTGAGTTCTCTATGATTAACTCTTTGGCTAAGATGGAATTAGAAGGATTAGTTTTAGATACCGACACTAGGGTAAAAATCTATCCAAGCTACCTCCAACTTGGTGCTACTAATGGTAATTTTAGAATTAAATTTCCTGGGAAAATGACAAGTCTAGAAAAACTTTCTCTAGCCCCATCCTCTGGCGAATATGATCTTTGCTCGTTAGAGATCAATAATTTACCCTTAATCTTAGCTACTCATTTTAGCCAAGATCCTACTCTTTTAGCCAGAGAATTTTTAACTAATTTAACTCCCACATTAATTATCCCTAAGCTTCTATCCCAAGCTCCACTAAACTTCCAAAACTGGCTAAAAAGCTCTAAAGCTAAAGAAAAAAATCAACCGAAAACTATCTCTGGGCGCTACCTTCATGTGGAAGAACCTGTTAATAACGAGAGCTTTTTAACGGCAAAATTTAAGGGCTCTGCGATTGATATCATTAAATTTATGATCCATTATCTTGGAAATATCAGTGGACTACGTGTTGCAGCTACTGATAACCAGAGAATCTTTTTTTACCATGAAAAGTCTCTTTCTATTCTCGAGATAAAAGAACAATTGCAAAATATACATCCCTTTGGCTTGGAACATCCTCTTGATCTATCTCTAAACAATTACCAGACTTAAAAGGAAAAACTTTAACCTCTCGAACTATGTTTCGAGAAAAATTTTAAGTTCAAATTAAGAAAGAACCAGCTGCTAAAAAAGGCAGCTGGTTCTTTCTTAATTTCTCTCTTTTAAAACAGTGCTACAACGTTCACAGACATCAGGATATTCTGTGTCCGAACCGACTGTTGTGGAATAGTTCCAACAACGTTCACACTTTTTACCTTCAGCTTCACTAAAGCCTACAGAAACTTTTAGTTCAGGAAACTCAGTGACTATTTCACCAGGGAATTCACCTAATTTAACTTCTGAGACTATAAATAAGCCTTTTAAATCAGGTAAAATATCTTGGAGCCAGTTTTCGGTCTCTGCATCCTGAGCTTTTAGCCAAACTGTAGCTTCTAGAGATTGGCCAATCTTTTTATCGGCTCTAGCTGTCTCTAGTACCTTTAATACTGCATCTCTAAGTTCTAACTTTTTCTCATACTCTTCCATTAACTCTTTATTTCTAAACTCAGGTTTAATTGTTGGCCAACCAGCTAAAAAGACACTTTCCTCTTTTTCTCCAGGCAGGTAATTATAAACCTCGTCTGCTGTATGCGGAATTATCGGTGCAAACAAAGGTACCAGATTTTTAGTGATCTCGTAGAGAACGGTTTGAGCAGCTTTACGGCTCTGGCTCTCTTTAGCATCACAATAGAGACGATCTTTGAGAATATCTAGGTACAGGGCACTCATATCTACAGCACAGAAATTATGCACAGCATGAAAGACGATATGGAATTGGAATTCGTCATACGCTTGGGTAACTTTGTCGCTGAGCTCTGCTAGACGACCCAAAGCCCATTTATCTAGCGATGTTAGCTTATCGTAAGATACATAGTCTTTTTGGGGATCAAAATCAGCAATATTTTGGACTAAGAAACGGCAAGTATTTCTAATACGACGGTAAACTTCCGATACTTGTTTAAAAAGGCCATCAGAAACTTTAACATCGGAGGTATAGTCTGCTGAGGCAACCCAAAGACGGAGAATATCCGCGCCCCACTTTTTAATTACCTTCTCAGGTGCTATGGTGTTTCCTAAAGACTTAGACATCTTACGACCTTTATCATCAACTACATAGCCATGCGTAAGAACAGCTTTATAGGGTGCTTTGCCAGTAGTCGCTACTGATGTTAGCAAGGAAGACTGGAACCAACCACGGTGTTGGTCTGATCCTTCAAGGTAAAGATCCGCAGGCCAGGTGAGTTCTTCTCTTTGTTTGAGTACCGCTGCGTGGCTAGAACCCGAATCAAACCAAACGTCCATAATATCTTTTTCCTTACGGAAATGGGTTCCACCACATTTCTCACATTTAGTTCCTGCTGGCAGAATTTCATCAGCTTCATATTTAAACCAAGCTACTGAACCTTCTTTAGCAAATAACTTCTGAACTGTAGCAATTGTCTCATCGTTAATTAGTTCCTTACCACATTCCTCGCAGTAGAAGATAGGTAGTGGTACACCCCATATTCTTTGTCTGGAGATACACCAGTCATTTCTTTCAGCTACCATGTTGTGAATGCGATCTCTACCCCAAGAAGGTACCCACTTCACATTATCAATAGCTTTCAGGGCTTCTTCTCTAAAGCCATTAAGGGAAGCAAACCACTGCTCTGTAGCTCTAAAGATAATTGGATTATGACATCTCCAGCAGTGAGGATATTGGTGAGTTATCCATTGCATCTTCAGTAAATGGCCATTAGCTTCAAGATCCTTTACTACTTGCTTGCCACCTTCTTCGATACTCATACCTGCGTATTGTTTACCTTCTTCGGTAAAATAACCTTTACCATCTACAGGCGAGAAAGCAGGTAAGCCATATTTTTGGCCAACAATAAAGTCATCGGCACCATGGCCAGGAGCAGTATGAACACAACCAGTACCTGCATCAAGAGTAACATGATCACCTAAAACTAATATCGACTCTCTGTCGATTAGAGGATGACGACAAACGATATCTGCACACTCTTCACCTTTGAATCTGGCTTTGATCTCATAGCTTTCAAAATTACAAGCTTTAGCTACACTCTCTAAAAGTGCTTCAGCTACTACATAACGCTTGCTACCAACCTCTACTAGTACATAGTCAAGGAGAGGGTTTACGGCAATAGCCAGGTTAGCTGGAATAGTCCAAGGTGTAGTGGTCCAAATAATAAAGGCATCGCCTTCTTTAATAGCACCTTGGCCTTTAATAACATCAAAAGAGACATAGATAGCTGGTGATTTATGATCACCATATTCGATTTCAGCTTCCGCTAAAACAGTTTCGCAATGTGTACACCAATAAACAGGCTTTAAGCCTTTATAGATGTGTCCTCTTTTGAACATCTCGCCAAAGACACCTATTTGAACTGCTTCATAGTCAGGGGTTAAAGTGATATAAGAATGATCCCAATCGCCCCAGACACCTAAGCTTTTAAAGCCTTGTTTTTGGATCTCAATCCAGTGATAGGCATAATCGCGACATCTATTGCGAAACTCAACCTGATCAAGAGCGTGACGATCGACCTTGAACTCTTTAATCATCGCAGTTTCAATAGGCAATCCGTGTGTGTCCCAACCGTGGATATAGGGAGCTTGATAGCCATTCATCGCCTTATATCTAGCTATTATATCCTTGAGACCTTTGTTAAGAGCATGACCAATATGAATTTGGCCATTGGCAAAGGGAGGACCATCATGTAATACATATTTAGCCCCACCATTTTCTTTGTTTTTCTGTTGCACTTTCCAATAGATCTTTTTCTCTTCCCATTTAGCTTGAATCTGGGGTTCTCTTTCCGGCAGATTAGCACGCATAGGAAAAATATCTTTAGGAAGTTGCAATGTTTTACTATAATCCATTTCTGCACCTCCAAAAAAAATCTCGCCCCCGTAGGGACGAGAATATACCCGTGGTACCACCCAGATTGGTCTAATTAGACCCTCTTTTGGCCTGATAACGGTGGCAACCGTTTAGACTTACTTTTTTCAGTCTAACACTCAGGGAGGATATTCGTCAGTTTAAACTGACCAGCTTTGCACCAACCGCTGGCTCTCTAGCAGTTTTACCTGATTACTCGTTCCCATCATCGTTTTGAGTATAGTTAACATCTTACTTATAGTATAACTTCACTATAAGTTATATTATAAGCATTACTTGCCAATGACGCAAGTATATTAGTTATCTGGTCTTATGCTACGACTCTTAACCTTGCAAATTGGCTATTCTATCGCTAAAAACTTAACTTGACAACATTTACGTTTAAGTTACAATAAATATGAACGTATACGTATAGGTGGTGTAACTATGGATGTAGTGTTGTCCACAGAGATTGTCCAAATGACCCAAATAACCGAAGAAACCTTAAAAGAGTATCAAAGTCTAGAGTTGATTAGTAAACCTCTCTCCGAAAGTGACGAAGAGATTGTTTATGCAACAATCGTTATCGAGGAAATTAAGTATATTAACGAATTAAAAGCTCTTGGTTATGGTCTGCAGGATATAGCTAAAATTCGTAAAACTACAGGTTATCCCGGTATTGCCCCTAGAACCAATGACAAAAATAAATACTACACTGTAGGTGAGGTAGCCTCCCAGTTGAATCTAACGAGGAGAACTCTCGACTTTTGGATCGAAAAGGGTTTAATTAATCCTAGTTCCACCTCTAAAGGTGGCTATCGCCTTTTTAGTCAAGATGCGGTTCGTTTTGTTAGTTTTGTTAGCGACCTACAAGCTATCGGTTTTACACTAGAACAAATTAAATCAATTACTGAGACACTCGATGAAACTTTTAAGCCCCTCAGCGATAAAACCTCTGAAGCTATGGAAACTATAACTGCTCGTATCGCCGATAGTGAAAAAGCCATCAAAAATTTACGCTCTACTTTAAAGACAATTCAAAGAAATATCCGTTCATCAAAAGGCAAGGAAGAAAAACACACCGAAAACGCAGAAGATAAAAATTAGACCTAACCAAAAAAACCTCAATACACTAAAACTTAACGCTTGGTTTCGGCCAAGCGTTTTTCTTTAGACATTTCCCATTTTAAGGTCTAGAGTATCTTAGTGCTAAATTTATTATTACAAAAAATAGCAAGGCTATTAAAGCCTTGCAATATTTTTATCATAACAGTCTACGTAAACTCAAATGGATTCTCCCTTTGCGGGTAGTGCCACCCGCTTCTGCTATCTCAACTCTACCACGACCACGAATCGAAAGGACATCGCCTTCTTTAACATCTTCACTTGGTGAATTGACCTCACTCCAATTGAGTTTAACCCGACCAGCTTTAATTTCTCTAGCCATAGCTGTGCGTGACATACCAAATCCAGCGGCTGCTACAGCATCTAGACGTAACGAAGAAACTGTTGTACGTATCTCTTTGATTCTTTCTTCGCCAGTTACAATTTGTTCTAGATCTATCTCTGAAACATCGACATTATTAGAACCGACTTTGGTTAAATTTTGAAGAATATAACTGGTGATATCTCGATCTAAAACTACTTGTGCTCCACCATCGACGACAAGAATATCACCGATCCGGTTACGATCGACACCGGTACCTAGAATTGAACCTAAAAAATCCCGGTGGCTGATATCAGAAGGTAATTTTCCTTGTATTAAAACTGCACTTATCTTGGTATCTACTGGATCAGAACCATAAAAGTCAGGTAGTACAATACCGCGTTTACGCTCTGCTCCCCTAAAACCACCTTCAAAACGATAGATGATACCATCAATTTGTCGCCAAACTGTCTCACAAAGTTCTTGCTCTTTGGGGTTGAGAAATAGGCCACATTTAGGCAGAACATCAGCAAAAACTTGTTCTGCTAAATCAAGACAGCGAGCTACTATTTGTTTTTCTTCGTTGTTTGTTGCTATCTTTAGCAATGCTTCGCGGTTAATTACCACCTTAAATCCCTACCTTATATGATTCTCGCTAATAACTCGAGAACTATGATTACTATAACAGGAGAAAAATCAAACATCCCAAAGGGTGGCAAAATTTTCCTCACTGGTGCCAGCATTGTTTCGCTTATTTCGTAGATAAGTTGTTGGATAGGATTCTTTCCATAAGCAACTCCAAGCCATTCTAAAATGACTCTAAACACTACTATCCATATTAATGCCCTAAGAGCATAACTTACAAGACCAAGAATTATTCCCATATAACTCTACTCCCCTTTAGACAACTCTCTACCTCTATTAGCAGCTGCTCTAATAGCACCAATATAGGCTGCACGGGCACCCTTTTCTTCTAAAACCTGTAATCCAGCTGCTGTCGTGCCTTGGGGAGATGTTATTAAGTCACGAACTTTAGCTGGATGTTCGTTAACAGAAAGTAAGTATTCGGCTGTTCCTAGCATGGTTTTGGTAGCCATTTCTAAAGCTACACCTGCTGGCAATCCTTCAGCCACACTACCAAAAGTCATTGCCTCTATAGCTAGAAGTAGAAAAGCTGGCCCCGAGCCAGATAGAGCAGTAACAGCATCAAAATGTTTTTCCTCTATCTCATAGACTCCACCACTACCCATTAACAACTTTAGGATAAGGTCTTTGTCCTGAGGCTCAATGTTAAAACTAAAGTTAACAGCTAAAACGCCCTTACCAATTTGAGCAGGCATATTAGGCATAACTCTAACTATCTTCTCTATCTTTAAGGCTTCTTTTAGTTGTTCTTTTTTAATACCAGCTAAGATTGATATAACAATTTTATTTCTTAATTGCCAGTCTGCGGCTAAGCTCTTAAGGTTTTGCGGCTTGACTGCAACAAGAATAATATCGCATTGCTCTAAACTATTAAGTGAATCCACAGGCATGCAGTTATAGCTTAAAGCTTTTTCCTGGGCATTTTTACTTGAATCATAAACTAAAACATCTTGGGGATTAACCCCTGTACTAATAAAGCCCTTCACTAAAGCACTACCCATAGCACCAAAGCCTACACATCCGAGTTTCACAGTATGTTTCCTACCTTTCTAGTTCCCATTGGTTCCTTTAATAAAGATAGGAACTTCTTCCTTAACTATCTCTTCGCACTTTTCTTTATCTACTATGACATTTTTAGGTGCAAACACAAATGTACTGTTGGAGATCTTCTCCACACTGCCTTCTATAGCATAGATAGCTCCTGAGATAAAATCAATTATCCTTTGGCTTTCGTCTGGGTTAGCATCATGCAAGGTAACAATAACAGGGCGGTTTTCTTTAAGATTATCCACCACTTGCTTAGCATCACTTAGAATACGATTGTTTATGACAACCATTCTCATCGTCTTTTGACCAAGTGTTGTAGTATGAGGTGCATCAATCGATTGCATCTCAGGTAATTCTATGACCTGTTCATCCTCATGCTCTTCTTGCACACCTAACATCTTAAAAAATTTGTCCATCACACTCATAAAAACACCGTTATAAAAGTCCTCAAAAGCCTAATTTCATAAGCTTACCTTATTTAGTCAATCATCCTTTAGTTACTAACTAATCTAGTGGTTACCAACTAAGAATATAGCTAGTAAATTCATTTACAAGTACAACTTATGAACTTTTTTTAGGTTTTATACTCCTATAACGATTTTTCACCACCCTTCTCTCTTTATTATTTTTCCTGCATTCTCTTCACGTAAAGTGCTCCATATCTTTTAGCGAACCCCAAATATAGCTGTCCCCACCCTGACAACAGTTGCGCCTTCAGCAATAGCTTCTTTATAATCACTACTCATACCCATAGATAACTCATTAAAGTTACAACCACTTACTTCATTCAGTGCATCTCTTAGTCCCCGTAGATTGGCAAATGTTACCCGCGCAGCTTTAGGATTATCATGTACTGTACCAATTGTCATAAGACCTTTTACATTAATTCCCTTTAATTGTATAATCTTCTCGATATTTTGACGAAGCCCTGCCGGTGTAAAACCAAACTTAGCAGGATCTTTATCTATGTTAACTTGTAACAAGACATCCATGGTCTTATTTACTACTAATAAGCGTTCGCTTAGCTTCTCTGCGAGTTCTAAACTATCCACTGAGTGTAGCAAAATGTTCATATTAACAATTTTATTAATCTTATTAGATTGCAAATGGCCAATAAAATGCCAATTCAGTTCCGGAGCCTGCTTTTGTTTTGGTAAAAACTCCTGCACCCTACTTTCAGCGAAATCTAATTGTCCAGCATTATGTGCTGCTAAAATAGCCGACATAGGAAAGGTTTTTGATACTGCTAGTAACTTCACCTCTTCTGGATTGCGGTTATATTTCTGGCATGTTTTAGCTATCTCTTCTCTGATTCTCAAAATATTATCCTCAATACTCATTTTGGCACCTCTTACCTGTTCTCTGCTAAAATAACTTTAGCTCCACTTGGTAGGCCATCGACTACAACTTGATTTTGCCAACGACCAACAAGCCTTACTGGCTGATTCTTTCTTTGGTTTTTATACATAATTTCTACATAGAAACCTTCTTCAGCTTCTATTAACGCTTTACTAGGAATAATTATGCCTCTTAGCGGCTCTTTAACTATCTTAATATTTCTTAGCACTCGGTATATCGCTACTTCTTTTTGGTAGGAGTTTAACACTAAAGCAAGTCGATTATTAGGTAATACTTCAGAAACTGTTGCATTATAAGTAGTTTTATTGATTGTAACGGCAACCTTTTCGCCTTTTTTAGCTGGCATATCGCTAAATACTAAAAGGAACCAAGCATAATTATCAACTATTCTGCCAATTATTTCACCTTTATAAAAAGAATCACCACTACTTGATTTTTTTACCTGCTTGTCCCAATCTTTAAGATAATCCTGTTTTAAGCCCATTAAAACTCCGGGCCCTACCACACTCTCTAATCCATCGTAATACCAGCTAACAGTTCCAGCTATTGGGTTTTTAATGGGAGTACCAGCAATTGTAGCGACTATGGTCTGTGCAGGTACTCTTTCACCATCGGTAAACAGAGGGGTAAAGACCCCATCAAGAGGAGCAATTAAAGGTACTTCATTTCTATAAGCAAGAGCATCAGCATGAACAAATCGCTCTAATTCTTTCTCTTTGACTGCTAGATACTCCTCACCTGTCCTAAAGAATAAAAGATATATTGCTCCTACTATTATTATGAGGAGCAGAGCAATACGGAGTAGTTTCCGCATGGCTAACTCTCCTTTCTAACCTACCAAGAAGCATTAAACGTTATCTTTTATAAGTTACATTTAACTTGTCCTACTATAGATCGCGGTACTAACCTTTATAGTTCTAACATTATTTTCTCTCTAGATTAAAGAAATAACAATTGTTAGGGCACCCATTCCCCACAAATAGTAACTAAACCAGTTAAAGTTATCTGATTTTAATAGTTTACGTACAAGGTTAATTGCAATTATACCAGTTATGACAGCTGCACCAAAACCTAGAACTAAAGTCAGTCCTCCACCTTCGCTACCTACTTCTAATAGATCCTTTAATTCCAGTAGTCCTGCTCCTAAAATAACTGGTATGGACATCATAAAAGAAAAAGCAGCTGCTTCCTCTCTCTTTAAACCTAAGGCTAAACCAGAAGCTATTGTCATGCCTGAACGAGAGACGCCCGGTAAAATAGCTACAGTCTGTGCTAACCCCATACCTATGGCTTCTTTAATTCCTACTTGCTCTTTCTTCCCTTGGGGGAGTTTACCTACAAGAAATAGTACGGTTCCTGTAAACAAAAAAGCAATGCCAATCAAGAGTGATGAAGAAAAAGCCTGTTCGATAACATCATCAAATAAAACGCCAATTACTCCAGCTGGCACACTAGCTATAAAAAGCAATACTAGAAATTGAAAGTTAATCTTTTTAAGACGCTCACGATAAACAATAACAACTGCAATCAAGGTCGCTAAATGTAATAATACTTCAAAAGCCAAGGTGGAGCTAACGCGACCAAACCATTGACCAAAAACTGCTAAATGACCTGACGATGAGACCGGTAAAAATTCAGTAAATCCTTGTAAGGCACCTAGAAAAATTGCTTTTAATGTGTTCATTTACGGGATACCAAAGCCACAAGCTTTGGTGTCTGTCCTCCTTTATAAGTTTTTTTGTTTCTATTTATTACCAATAACGTTGGGTAAACTAAGATTTCTCTTTTAATTAATATGTTAAAAAGAGCCTAATCTTGCTTCTCTTGCTTACCCATCTGAAATATATCAAATCCCTACTAGGATAAGCTATTGAAAGAACTTACAATCTACTTACATTATTGTCATAATTTGTTTTCGATTAAGCATTTATCCTTAATTTTAAGCTACATATTACCATTTATGGTTGCAACTCTATTATTAGTATACAACAGTGTTTGGTTTGTTCCAACAAAAAAGGCCGCCTTAGCGGCCTAAAATCTAAGTATATCTCCTGGTTGATAGTTAAGGTACCAAGAAACAGGTGCTCCCTCTATCCGTTCAAGACGATAGGTACCGTCTGTTAGTGGCTCGACTAAAAGAGAAGCATTACCCACTGTCTTCCATTCTAGGGTCCTTTCTTCTTCATCTAACACCAAATCAAGGGGCATCACTGTGTAGAACATTAGCTATAAAACCCTCCCCGATTCGGGTTTAAAGGTACATTAACTGGTTCAGGTCGAAAAGTTGGTTGGTAGGTATAAGGAGGCTCTAAGTAAGGTTGGGTAGGTGTTAAATTACATAGCTCGTTAATCTTTGCTATGGCTTCTGATAAACCACCTACTTCATTTACTAAGCCTGCATTTACTGCCTCCCTACCAACAAGTACGGTACCTACATCCCGAACTAATTCGCCGGTACGGAACATGTAGTCTCTTAGTTTGGCTTCGGTAATATTAGAATGGGCTACAATAAAGCCAATTACCCTATCTTGCATCTTATCCAGATACTCATAGGTCTGAGGTACACCAATTACTAAACCACTTAGTCTAATGGGGTGAATAGTCATGGTAGCAGTTTCAGCAATAAAACTATAATTGGCTGCAACAGCTATAGGAACACCAATACTATGTCCACCACCTAGAACTAATGAAACAACTGGCTTCGATAGACTTGTAACCATCTCGGCAATGGCTAAACCAGCCTCGATATCACCGCCAACTGTATTAAGGACTAAAAGAACACCTTTGACTTCCGGGGTTTGTTCAATAGCTACTAGTTGGGGAATAATATGTTCATACTTGGTTGCCTTGTTTTTCGGTGGCAACATAAGATGTCCTTCGATTTGTCCTACTATCGTTAGACAAAAGATCTCTGAGGGTTTTGCCATTGGTGGTAACTGAGGCTGACCGAACTGCTTAATCGCTGTTAATTGTTGATTATCCATAAAGACTCCCTCCTCAGAGATATATTGTCCTAAAATCTAGATATTAATAAGGACGGGGTAAACACCCCGCCCTTTTTACACTTCCATAATAATCGGTAAAATCATAGGACGACGTTTAGTTTTTTCATAAAGAAAACGATATAAAACGTCGCGGATATTATTTTTCATAGCTCCCCAATCGGTAATGTTTTCTTGGCGGCAAAACTCAAGCGTTTCAGAGACTTTTTCTATAGCCTCGCCAATGAGATTTTCTGATTCGCGGACGTAAACAAAGCCTCTGGTAATAATATCAGGCCCAGCAGCTATGCTGCGATCAGTTTTGTTCATTGTTACTACTACTATCAAAATGCCATCTTCAGATAATTGACGGCGATCTCTTAGAACAATATTACCTACATCACCGACACCTAAACCATCTACAAAGATCTGCCCAGCAGGTACCTTAGCTGCTTTGCGCGCACCTTTGGCAGTAAATTCTAAAACATCACCAATCTCGGTAATAAAGATATTTTTTTCTGGTATCCCGGTGTTCATCGCTAATTGTTTATGCTTAACCAGCATTCTGTACTCGCCATGAACAGGCATAAAGTATTTTGGACGCACTAAGTTAAGCATTAGTTTTAATTCTTCCTGGCTAGCATGACCAGAAACATGAACCCCAGAAAAACGTTCGTAAATTACATCAGCACCTAGCTTAAACAGATTATCTATTGTTCTACCAACAAACTTCTCGTTACCGGGAATCGGTGTTGCAGAAATAATTACTGTATCACCTGGTAGAATCGACAATCTTTTATGATCAGATTTCGACATACGGGTTAGAGCACTCATAGGCTCCCCTTGGCTACCTGTGGTTAGAATAGTAATTTCATTACCTTGGTAGTGGTCGATCTCTTCAATTTCAATTTGCATACCTTCTGGGATATGCATATAACCTAATTCTTTGGCAATGTTGATTACATTAACCATACTCCGACCAGTAACTGCTAATTTACGCCCAGTTTTATAGGATGCGTCTACCACCTGTTGAATACGATGAATATTCGAAGCAAAGGTTGCTACAATAATACGACCTTTAACCTGAGCGAAGACATCATCAAAAGTTTTACCAACCTCTCTTTCTGAGAGGGTATAACCTGGACGTTCAGCATTGGTGCTATCCGATAGCAGCAAAAGAACGCCATTTTGGCCATACTCGGATAGCTTGTAAAAGTCTATCACCTGACCATCAATAGGAGTTTGGTCGATCTTAAAGTCAGCTGTATGCACTACAGTCCCTAAGGGTGTATCTATTGCGAGAATCACCGTATCAGTTATACTATGACTGCTACGGATAATCTCCACACTAAAAGCACCTAATTCTAATATATCTCCAGCTTTTATACAGCGTAGGTCAATACCCCTTAAAAGATGGTGCTCTTTGAGTTTCCCTTCTACAAGGCCAAGTGTCAAGCGAGTTGCAAAAATCGGTGCTTGAATTTTGCGTAAAACATAAGGTAAACCCCCTATGTGGTCTTCATGGCCATGGGTAAGAATGATACCCCTGATTTTATCTTTGTTTTCTTCGAGATAAGTGATGTCAGGGATTACCGAATCGATCCCTAACATATCCTCTTCTGGGAACATTAGACCGGAATCAATAACGATGATGTCTTCATCGTTGTAGTTTAACACGTACATGTTCTTGCCGATCTCGCCAACGCCCCCTAGAGGTATGACACTTAACTTGCCAATATTTTTTTTGTGACGACGATTAATAATTGCCACCTCCGTTATTTGCCCAGCAACAGTTTACTAACGTCCTGTAAACCTGACTTGGGTTTATGTAGAAAGCCGCTCCATCTACTCTAGTTAATTATACCCTATATTAGCCTTGTCAACAACCGAATTCTTCATAATAAGAATTCCAGTCTATCTTTAATACTTTAAACTTCCCCTTTAAGCAAGGGAAAAAAGGATTAGTAAACATGAAGCTAGAATTTATTTTTGAACAATGTTATATAACTAGGTTTCACATAAATGGGGAGTGATTTGTTTTGCAAGGAGGAATTAAAAGAAAACTAGTGCGTTCTTTTGCTGCGATTATTGCGGTTATAATAGTCTTAGCCACTTTTACTTTTTACTTAGTTACCACAAACCAAGCGACATTAGAAAAATCATATGCTAGCTTACAGATGAAATCACAGTTTTTAGCATGGGAAGTAGACCATCTTCTTTGGGCCAATGATCTACAAAATGCCATACTGGGTAACCAAAGCTTTCAAGGTCAACTTGATCCAGAAAAATGTAACTTTGGCTTATGGTATCATAAGTATTTAGCTTCATCAGAATTTCAAACTCTACCTGATAATATGAAGAACTTGCTTATAACGATAAATAAACCCCATAATACTCTTCATAAATCGGCGGTAGAGATTGCTAACCTACTCCAAAACCCTAACCTAAACCCAACATTAAAAACCGGACTAACTTCTCCTCTTTACGCAAGAACGGTAGAGAACAACCTAAATACCATACGAACAACACTTTCCCAACTCATAGAGTTAAAAGAATTAGAAGTTCAAGAATTACAAGAGCAATTATCCGCAAGTTCCCAAAAAATTATTTGGGGGTTAGTTTTAGGAACTCTACTAGCGCTTGTCTTAGCTTTTATACTGTCATTTAAACTAACAAATTCTATGCAACGTCCTCTAGCTAAGCTAACTACAATTGCTCAAAAGATATCCCAAGGACAATTAAACTTCAACTCCGAGCCTGTGCAGACTAATGATGAATTTGAACTTCTTTATAATGTTTTCAATGCAATGAAAGATAGCCTTCTAGAGATACTCCAGCAGTTAAGAGATACAGCAACTACTGTATCTTTCCAAGCTTTAGAACTTTCTCAAGCTGTTGAACAAGAAGCTAATGCTTCTGCTCATATAGCCCAATCTACAGCAGAAGCTGCAGTTAATCTTGATGAACAACAATCTTTCGCTCATTCGTTACAAAATAATGTTAAAAGCTTGGTTTGTACCATTAATTCTGTAACCAAGGCTTCTGTGAACCAAACTCATTATGCAGATAAAGGCCTAAAGTTAGGTGGACTTCTCATAAATGAGGTAAACACTGCTTGCGTGGCCATTCAACAATTAAATAGTAGTTCCGCAATTAGCACAGACCTAGCTATTAAAGGTGAAACTGCTGCCAATGATCTTCACCAAGCAACAGAGCTACTAAAAATAAATCTTAGCAGCGCCTTAAATAACGTGTCCAATTTAAGTGCTAGTTCGCGAAGAATTGGCGATATTTTAGAGGTTATTAATAGTATTTCCGAACAAACTAACCTTTTAGCTCTAAACGCTGCTATTGAAGCAGCTAGAGCAGGTGAACATGGTAAAGGATTTGCTGTTGTTGCTGACGAAGTACGAGCCCTTGCCGAACGAGTTAAACTATCTAGTAATGAAATTGGTGAATTAGTTAAAGAGATCAGTTCCACAATTGATACAACCATAGTAGCTGTTACCGATAGCAGTATAAAGATGGAGAAAAACGCAGCCATTGCTACTAGAACCCAACATACTTTGAGTAACTTAAAGGCTAAAGCGTTACAATCTGGTGAACAAGCTAAAACACTTTTAACCACAGCTCGATCTCTAACTGAAAGTAGTCAGTCAACTAGTGATGCTATGCAAAAGATAGCTAATTTAGCTAATAAAAATAGCGAACTAGCTCAAGAGATGAAGGAAAACAGTACCCACGCCTTAGAAGGGATTGAATCTATTACCAAGATTAGTGTAAATAATTCAATCCATGCAGAAAATGTTGCTACTGTTAGTCAAGAAAGAAGTGCTACATTAGAAGAAATGGCCTCTTTCGCCGAGGCCTTATCGGTAGAAGCTAAAAAACTGCAAGGGATAATTGAACGTTTCCAAGTATAACAAAAGACACAGCCGGTTATTTCCGGCTGTGTCTTTTATTCTGCTTCGTTTACGAGACCTTCTAAAATCTCTCTCTCTTTTTGAGTAGGTGGTGTAAGTGGTAAACGATAGACTAAATTATCAATTAGTCCTAAATGATGCATTAGATATTTTACAGGGATAGGATTACTGGTAATAAATAGACCATTAAAAATAGGTAATAGTTCTCTGTGAATCTTAGCTGCTCGTTCTACATTACCACTTTCAAAGGAGTTTAACATTCTCTGCATTCTGTTACCTACCAAATGAGAAGCTACACTTATTACCCCGTCACCACCAATAGCATACATTGGTAGAGTGAGAGCATCATCACCAGAATACAATCTCAACCTAGGGCAAAGAGATTTAATCTTAGCCGCTTGGCCAAGATCCCCACCAGCTTCTTTTACACCTGCGATATTGGGAATCTCTGCTAAGCGAGCTACGGTCTCAGCTTCTAAATTTCTACCTGTTCTTCCTGGCACATTATAAAGGAGGCAGGGTTTATCCACTGCTTCGGCAATGGCTTTAAAATGGAGGTAGAGGCCTTCTTGACTCGGTTTATTGTAATAAGGCACAACTAAAAGTAATCCATCAGCAATTTTTGCAGCTTCTTTGGCAAATTCTATACTTGATGCGGTATCATTGCTAGAAGCACCTGCAATTACTGGTACATTAACGGCTTCCTTAATATTAGAAAAAAGCTGCATTTTTTCATCTTTGGTGAGAGTCGGAGATTCACCAGTAGTTCCAGAAACGACTAAAGCATCGCTACCATTGGTAACTAAATACTGTGCTAGCTTTTTAGCTCCGGCATAATCAACAGAACCATCTTCATTAAATGGTGTAATCATAGCTGTTAAGATGCGACCAAAATCCATTTAAAACCCCTCCTTCAACCAAGCAAAAAAGCGTCGTGTAACGCCTCAACGGCTATTTTTAAATCTTCTTCCTTAACTAAGCAAGAGATGCTTGTATGAGAATCGGCTGTTCTTTCAATACTGATACCGCGTTTAGCTAGTGCACCAACAACTTTGGCCATAACGCCTGGAACGCCTCGCATCGCTGCTCCTATTACCGAAACCTTACCATAGCCAATACTAATACCAGCACCAGGTAAAGCTTGCTCTACTTTAGCCTTTTCCACAGTATCAACTGTAAAAGATATTGTTTCCGGCGAAACATTTATTAAATCAACACTTACTCCAGCTTTAGCAACTCTTTGAAAAACAAGCTCAGGATCAGCATCTTTAATGGTTACTAGGGAACGCCCAGCTATCACAGCTACACTAGTTACCACCTGCTTATTTTTAAGGTTACCTGATTCAGGATTAGCAGCGATTAAGGTGCCATTACTATTTTTAGTAGTACATTTAATCCTTAATGGAATTCTTTCTTCAGCACATATCTCTACCGCTTTAGGATGAATAACTTTAGCACCTAACTGGGCCATTTCCAATACCTCTTCGTAGGTAAGGAAAGGTATAAATTTAGCATCTTTATTTAAGTTAGGATCTGTTGTTAAAACGCCTTCCACGTCGGTAAAGATCTGTACTTCGTCTGCTTGGAGAGCTTTGCCTAGAATAGCTGCCGATGTGTCACTTCCACCACGACCTAAAGTAGTAAAATCACCATCGTAGTCGCCTTGAAAACCAGCCACTACCGGAATAATTCCTTCATCGATTAACTTTTGAATGGGTGTACTATCTACACCTGTAGCTCGAGCACTCCCATAGTTGCCATCTGTGGCAATACCAGCCTGGCCTCCAGTCAGTGCTTTAGCTTTATGGCCTCTATTTCTAATAGCTTGTGCCATAACCACAGCTGAAACAATTTCGCCACAAGCCATAATAAGATCCATGTCCCGGCGGGGGACCTCTCCACCTTCTCTTTGCACTAGTTCTCTGAGAGTATCTGTGGCATATGGTGAACCTTTTCTTCCCATAGCCGAGACCACTACTACAGGTATACAAGGGGCTTGGAGAATGTGATCTATAGCAGCTCTTCGCGAGTTATCATTAGCTACCGAGGTCCCACCAAATTTCATTATCAACATATTCTGCTTTCACCTCAGTCTAAAAGCAGACGCTCCCCAATCTGCACTGCATTTAAGGCGGCGCCTTTGCGAATCTGGTCACCTACAACCCAGAGGTTAAGACCACGTTTATTGGCAAGATCACGTCTGATCCGACCTACATAAACATCGTCTTTTTTCTCTAGATCAAGAGGCATCGGATAAACCTGGTTCTCTGGGTCGTCTAGCACAACAAGCCCTGGTGCATTACTGAAAGCTTCTTTAATTTCGTCTAAAGTAAAGTCTTTATTAAGCTCTACATATATAGATTCAGAGTGGCAACGCTTTACAGGGACTCTAATTGTTGTTGCCGTAACACCAAGTTCGGGGCGATGCAGCATCTTTTGCGTCTCTTTTACCATTTTCCATTCTTCCTTAGTATAGCCTTCTGCATCAAAGACATCGATCTGCGGAATAAGATTATAGGCAATTGGATAATGCTTTGGCAAGGAAGCCACTGGTAAAACTTGTGGAATATAGTTTGGATTGATTACTTCGTTATCCAATTCTTCCATACCTTTTACTCCAGCTCCTGAAACTGCTTGGTAAGTGGAAACTAGAATACGTTGAAGGCCAAAATGCCGCTCAAGTGGAGCCAAAGCTACAAGCATGATAATTGTAGAGCAGTTAGGGTTAGCAATAATACCTTTATGAAGTTTAATATCTTCAGGATTAACCTCAGGTACTACTAGAGGTACCTCTGGGTCCATTCTAAAGGCAGAGGTATTGTCGATAACAACTGCACCTCTTTTAACTGCTTCTTGAGCCATAGCTTTAGATACTGAGCCACCTGCGCAGAAAAAAGCAATGTCGATACCTGCAAAAGACTCTGGTTTAGCCTCTTCTATTATAAACTCCCGACCTTTAATTTGGAGTTTTTTTCCGGCAGATTTTGCCGAGGCTAAAGCCCTAATCTCTGTCGCGGGAAAATTTCTTTCAACAAGTAGTCCTAATAATTCTTCACCAACAGCTCCAGTGGCTCCTAAAACGGCAACTTTGACCTTTTTCATGAATTATCCTCCTGTCTTTTCAGCTAGTATAGGTTGTAGCTGTCTGCCAGCTATAGCTTCCAATAAAGCTTCTGACAACAAAGATGCAACTGCTACTAAGCTACGGGGTTTATTAGTGGGGGCATCTTGCCTAAAAGGTACAAAATAGATACCTCTAGTCCGCAAAAGTTTCCCCAGATTTTCAGCATTGTTCCCTAAGGCATCATTAGTAGATACAGCGAGCAGCACCGGTTTATTGTTCCGCAATGTTGCTTTTGTTGCCATTAAAATGGGTGTATCAGTGATGCCTAGGGCTAATTTAGCCATGCTCGAACCTGTAAGCGGGGCTATTACCATTATATCAAGTTGTTTTTCTGGTCCATAAGGTTCAGCATCTACTATTGTTGTCACGAGATTACCTCGTGCTAATTCTTTCATTTTGGCTCGCCAGCTATCACCTAAACCAAAACGTGTATTAGTATTAAAAAGTGAAGAGCTAGCAAAAGAAGTGAGCTCTGCTCCTTCGTCTCTTAACGAGAAGGCCACTTTTAAAAAGGGATCAATTGAACAGTAAGAGCCAGTTACACCCCAGCCAATTTTCAGGCCAGCGTATTTCACAATTTTTCTCTCCTCTGCTCCGGCCAGTCTCCTCTAAAATATCTTTCGATTAGGGGAGGAACTGTTTGGGCTAGATAAGCTCCTGACGCTTGGGGAGCATATTTCCCTGGTAAGCCTGGCAAAGGGAGATGACGGATCTTCGCATCGAGAGCGTCTTTAATCCCTGAACTAGAGGCTAATTCTACATAAATTGGTGTTGTGTTATTAGCAAAAAAGTCTTGATCCAAGATCGGCGCTGGTACTGTATTAATAACCGCAACCCAATTTCCCTTTACTTCTTTAAGACTGGTAGTTCCTAAAAAGAGAGCAGTAGCTCTGGCTAATTCAGCGTTAGCCCTAGCAGCTATAACGACCTCTCCACCCAAGAATTTTAATCTAATTCCCAGTGTAAGGGCAATTCTACCTGCTCCTATTATGAGAAATTTAGCGCCAAATATTGTTGTATTTAATTCCGTCATTAGAGTTTTAATAGTTCCTTCAGCGGTTGGTATAGCATTTAACCAAGCTAGTTCATCTAATTGCCCTAGTTCGCAGACAATTACCTCTTTTTTAACTGCTTTTTCCCTTAGCATATTACGGGCGGCACCAATTAATAAAAGTGAACCCTGGGGGATATAATCTAGAGTTTCTAGCAAGGAAAGACCATTGCTTTCTCTAATAGTTCCTAAGTCATCTGTACTACTTAAAGGTGCGATAAAAACGCTTCCTTCTTTAATACTCCAGGTAGCAGCCTCTAACTCATCAGGGCTATTAATACTCTCCACATCATATTGCAAGCTCAATTTAGCTTTTAAAATACGCTCTCTTTCTCCGCCACCTAAAAAAACAATCTTGGCCACAATCATTTCCTCCTTTGCCGGAGCAAGAATATCATATGCCCTGCAAAGGCGTGTGGTTACAGTCCTAGTATGTGCTCAAGACCATATACTGGGCCCTTAATTGACATTATTTTTCTTAAAGCTAGCATTACTCCTGGCATAAAAGAGATCCGGTCAAATGAGTCATGACGAATTGTGAGTAACTGACCTTCACCACCAAATATGACTTCTTGATGAGCAATTAAACCTGGTAACCGTACACTATGGACATGGATACCACCATAATTTTGTCCTCGTGGTCCTTGATTTTCACTTACATCCTTGGCACCTAATAGTTCCGCTGTTTTTACAGCTGTACCTGAAGGAGCATCTACTTTTTTATCATGATGTAGTTCGATAATCTCCACATTAGGGAAAAATTGGTGAGCTTGTTTAGCAAAGTGCATCATTAAAACAGCACCTAAGGCAAAGTTTGGTACTACTAAAACCCCAACTCCATTGGTAGTTAAAGATGAAACATAACCTTCACTTAAGCCACTTGTACCAACGATTATGGGCTTACCAGCTTCTACTGCGAGAGCAATATTATCTTTAACTATATCGGGGCGAGTAAAATCCACCCACACCTCAGCTTTATTAACAGCTTCTTTTAAAGAAGCATCAATAATAACACCATTAGATTCTATTTCTGCTACCTGACCTGCATCTTTCCCCGCAAAAGCTGGATCAACTGCTGCGGTAAGTACTAGATCTTGTTCTTTAGTTAAAGCTTTAATTACTTCTTTACCCATCCTACCTCCAGCACCACTTACACCAACCTTTAATTGGTTAGACATAAAGTCACCTCCTATGAAAAAAAGTCGGCAACTAACCTGCCGACCCTTAAGTCTAACAGACTAGCGCATCACTTAGGTTTAAGTGACAGTTGAACAGTTATTCACTGTTTAACCAGTCTTAGAAAGTGCCCTTTTAAGACTTCGGCGATACTCCCCTTTCCCTAAGTTCTTTGGCTGCCGCCTCCCCTAGGTACTCTTGCTTATCGCTCCTCTAGCCGCTTATTATTTCGTTCATTGTCCCACAGTAAATGCCTGGTGTCAATACTTCTTGTCATGTACATTGCATACATAGCTAAGGATTTATCTTTTTTAGATATTTCATCCCACTTATGAGACTAATTAAAATAATTAGCGGCATTAGTGAAATGCTATCAGAGCCTACCTTAAAAAGGTTCCTACTAATAATGAAATAATTTACTGGAAGGAAATAAAATAATTGGCTAGCAAGCCTTTGAGGTTGAAAAAAAGACTGCTAAGGTTTAGCAGTCTTTAGATTTAGATCCCAGTACTCCCAAACCCACCTGTACCTCTTTCAGAACTAGGAAGTTCGTCTACCTCATCCCAGGTAGCCACATCATATTTTGCGATTACCATCTGGGCAATACGCATACCTCTTGTTACTTGAAATTCCTTGGGACCAAAGTTGGCCATAATTACACCTATCTCGCCCCGATAATCTGCATCTATTGTACCTGGTGTATTTAGAAGGGTAAGGCCATGTTTTAGTGCTAAACCACTACGAGGTCTGATCTGTGCTTCATAACCACTAGGCAGAGCGATACTAATACCTGTTGGGATTAGTCTAACCTCACCTCTTGGAATAAGCTTATCTTCTCTAGCCAAAAGATCCATACCTGCTGATTGCTTAGTTTCATACTTAGGAAGCGGTAAATCAGGGTCTAGTCTTTTGATAGCTATCTTAAGCATCACCTACACCTCCCAAGTTAGCTTTTTAGGCTTGTCCAAATTAGAATTATTAGGCACAATAATTGCCATACTTAAAACTTTATTAGAGTTAAAATGATATTCAGCCAAAGCTTTAATATCGTCAAGAGTAGTCTTATTAATCTCTTGTAGTACAGTTTCTTCTGAGACTTGCTCTTTTTGATAGAGCTCATTTCTTGCTAAACGAGTCATTCTCGCTGAAGGTGATTCTAAAGCAAACACTAAAGCACCTTTACTTTGCTCCTTAGCTCTTTGTAGTTCCCCTTCAGTTAGGTTATCTTGTAAAGCTAATAGTTCTTTAATAATCAAATCCGTAACCTGATCGTTGTTCTCAGGACTATAGCCAGCATAGATACCTAAAAATCCAAGTTCATCATAGTAGCTGTGAAAAGAATAGGTAGAATAAACGAGTCCTCTTTCTTCTCTTAAGGATTGGAAAAGACGCGAGCTCATACTACCTCCGATAATTGTATCGAGTAAATGGAGTGCGTACTTACGTTTATCTTGACGCCCAACAGAGTCGGTGCCTAAGACTAAATGAACTTGTTCAATATCTTTCTTCTCCACCAGTAATCCTGAGCTTACTTGGGGATGAGGGCCAACATATTTTGACAATGATCCTTGCATCTCACCTAAATATTGTGAAACTAGTTTTTCAACCTCAGCATGCACTACATTCCCGACAACAACAAAGACCATATTCTCAGGAACATACATACGTCTAAAATACTCAAGAATAATCTTTTGATTAAAACTAGCTACAGTGGCTTCTGTACCAATGATGCTTTGCCCTAAAGGGTTGTCCCCTAAAATACTTTGCGAAAAGAGATCGTGAACCAATTCCTCTGGTGAATCAAGGTACATCTTAATCTCTTCTAAAACTACTTGTCTTTCTCTGTCAATTAGTTCATCAGCAAAAGTAGATTCAGTCACCATCTCACTTAAAACACTAATAGATAAATCTAAGTGTTCATCTAAGGCTTTGACATAAAAACAAGTATAATCTCTTGAGGTATAGGCATTCATACTACTTCCTGAAGCTTCTACAAGCTCTGCTAAATCTTTAGCTGAATGCTTTTTAGTGCCTTTAAACAACATATGTTCAATAAAATGAGAGACCCCTCTCTCATGAGGTTTTTCATAACGTGAGCCAGCCCCAACAAATAAACCTACAGAGACAGAATGTACATAGGGTAAAGATTCGGTTAGCAAGGTGAGGCCATTAGCTAGTACACTTTTTTGGATCATTTATTGCAAGTCAAATGACTTGCTTGCACCTCCATTTCTCTCTTAAAAAACTACTAAGTCTTTGCTTTCTAGATTTACTAAATTTATAAATTAAATTATCTCACTTACTGTAAGAATATCATAGCCACGTTTTTTTATTTCATTAATTAATACTGGTAGAGTTTTTGCTGTAACCTCTGTAGGATGAGCTAAAATCAAAGCTCCGTTTTGCAGTTTCTCCAAAACCCTTTTTAAATAAGTCTCAGGTGTAGGATTACACCAATCTATGGTATCTATTGTCCACATAATTGTTTTAAATCCGATCTCTTCAGCATAAGCAACAACCTTATCGTTAAATTCCCCATACGGAGGAGCAAAAAGGTTAGTAGCTCGGCCTAGTTCTTTTTTTAATTTCACATCGTTATCGAGTATTAACTTATGCAGTTCTGCTTTACTGAGTTTTGCTACATGACTATGAAAATAACCATGGTTAGCAATCTCATGTCCCTCGTTAGCTATACTGCGAGCTAAGTCAGGAAAATCTCTCACCCAGGTACCAATAAAGAAAAAAGTAGCTTTACAATTATTCTTCCTTAAAGCTTCGAGAATAGTAGGGATATATTCATTACCCCAAGCTACATTAATGCAGAATGCAACAGCTTTTCTTTCCACATCGCCGCGAAAAATGGGACCAGCAGCAGGTGTTATTTTAGGAATACGAACAGTAAGAAGCAACACTCCTAGGGCCAGAAGCAACAATAAAACAATTAATCGTGAACGCTTAATAATAATAAACATTAGGTAAACACCCTCCTAAAAAAGCCTATGCCTTTTAGGAAGGTGATATGCTTAATAAGTGAAGGTATGATTGCCAATAACAGCTGCAACTGGTTTATTTTCCCAATACCCTTGGTCTTTGACGAGCTGCGGGTTGTAAAAGAACAAAGCTCCATTGGTAGGATCTCGACCCCTCAGAGCTTCCTGAGCTGCTCGCCTAGATAGTTCTGGTACTATTATATTGAGGTATACCCCGGTTGTAACTACATCAAACTGCCCTTTTTGAAAGACTACCTCATGAATGGTGTTGGGAAAACGTGGGTCTTTGGTGCGATTGAGAATGACTGCACCAACAGCTATCTGGCCCTCAAAACTCTCCCCCCTAGCTTCAGCAGCAATAATTCTGGCTAGTAATTCAAAGTCTCTAAACTCGGGAAAGAGAATGCTCGATTCAGGTAGAGGAATAAAAAGAAGTTGGCCTGGTCTAAGCATCTCCTTAGGTGGTAGACTGTTACGACTGACAATCTGTTCTTCTCTAAGTGAATAACGCTCCGCTATATTGTTTAGAGTATCTCCCACCTTAACTTGGTGAATAGTCTCTTCTCCCTTATAACCCATAGGACTATATTGGTAACTAGATAAGGTATAACTATCATTTATTTTACCTTTATTACCTTCTGCGAGGTAATTGCTAGCCCTACTAGCTCCATAGAGCTTGTCTAAATCGATCACAAGACGATTTTGGGGAATTATTATTTTCTGGCCAATCTTTAATTTATTGGGATCTTGAATATTGTTAGTGGCAATTAAGTCAGTTAGTGAAACCTCATACATTTTAGCAATTTGGGTTAGACTCTCCCCTGAGCTAACAGTATGCTCAAGTGCCAAGCTTATATAGCTAAGCATAAAGATCAATACAACCAATAGCCTTTTATTTAAACAACTTTTCTCGCCAAAAATTATTTTCTTCAATATAAGTTTCCAATTCATATAAGTGGCCCCTCCACTCACTACATTTTGGTAAAGAATTGAAGACATCTCTTTTATAATTTTTCACTAACACTCGTGAATCATAGATAACTACTAAGCCATCATCATTTTGCCGTCTAACTAACCTGCCAAAACCTTGTCTGAGTTTAAGCAAGGCTATAGGTAGAGAGAGCTCGCGAAAGGAGTTGCCACCCCTTTCCTCTACAAGTTTCCTACGTGCTTCATATAAAGGTTCAGAAGGTACAGGAAAAGGTAGTTTAGTTATGAAAACTGCTTTGAGGGCTTCTCCTGGTACATCAACCCCCTCCCAAAAACTGTCTACGCCAATTAAAACCCCGTTTCCGTCAGCTTTAAAATCAGTAATAAGGTCTGGGGCATTTTTATCGCCGTGCACATAAAGATTTACATGGCCTTGTAAGCCTTCCTTTAGGGCTTTAACCATCTTAAAAGAAGTACAGAGAACGAAACTACCACCCTTAATTTGCGGTAAAATTCTTTTTAAATGTTCAGTAATTTTGGTAATAAATTCCTGAGAGTTAGGATCAAGTAAATCGTCAGGAATAGCTAAAAGTACCTTTTTATAATCAAAAGGTGAAGGCAAAGTAAGCTCTTTGGCCTCTTTTAGTCCTAAACGAGATTTGATATAACGAAAATTACCACTTGTAGAAAGTGTAGCTGAAGTTAAAATAGCTGATTTATGAGGTTGGAAAAGAACTCGATTTAACTCTTCGGCTACTTTTAAGGGCATGTTATGGAATCCTTCGCGATTAGCCCAAGAGATACTATCTCCTTTTTCGTCGATAAACGCCTCTAAACCACTAACAATTCTCTCTGCTTTACGCGCCAAAGCAATCGCATCTATAGTATCTTCATCATACTCATTCAGAAGGCCAAAAACTTCTTTGTAACAGCTTTTAATATTGCCCGCAACTAAAGCAATCTCGCTATCTAGCTCAATTCGTTCACTTTCTTCAGCTTCTTTTTTTCTGATTAACTCTTTAGCTCTATTGATATGACTATTAGCTTCTACTAACTCCGCTTCAATCTTACTTTTGATTTCTATATTTCTTCTTTGTAGTTCTCGGCTATTATAAATTTGGCTTCGTAGAGCAAAAAAACCATCAAAGTTTACCTCTTTGCCAAAAGATTCAGCAGCCACATCTTCTAGATGATGAGCTTCGTCTATAACGATATAATCTAATTTAGGTAGGATAGCTCCTTGTTCAAAACCAATAGCATCTTTAATCATTAAATCACTTAATAATAGATGATGATTAACGACAAGTAGCTGACATTTTTCAGCTCTGCTTCTAATTAAAGCAGTAAAACATTCGTCGCGCATGGTGCACTTTTGTCCTAAGCAATAATCTGGATCAGCAGCTACTGTTTTGAGTGTTTCTGGATGAATTTTACCTGTTAGTTCGCTAAGATTACCAGTGTCCGTTTCCTCAGCCCATTGTTTTAAAAATGTCCTATCTTCTTCGTTAAGCAGTGTATTATACAACTTAGTTCGACATAAGTAATTACTGCGGCCTTGAATTAACATATAGGAAAAATCTTCGCCCCATACCGAGTGCAAAAAAGGCAGATCTTTTTTCACTAACTGTTCTTGGAGATTCTTAGTTCCTGTGGAAATGGCAATCGGGGTGCTAGACTTAATTAGAAGTGAGGGCACAAGATACGCTAGGGACTTACCTGTTCCAGTCCCAGCTTCCAGTAAAGCTTGTCCACCTTCTTGAAAAACATTATGGATTAAATCAGCCATTTGCACTTGAGCTTCTCGCATCTCATAATCGGGCATCTTATCAGGTAAGACTGTAGTGAAAAACTCTCTAACCTTCAAGTCCTAACCACTCCCTACAACGGCTTAGGTCTAAGGTTCTGGCGTTCAAATCACCTGGGGTTTCCAATACACCAGGGATTTGGCTGAAGAATTCATCTTGGCTCAAATGAGTTATCGTTGCTTGACCCAAATAGCCCTCGCCCCAATTTGCATGCCGATCTAATCTGCTACCTAAATCACCTTTACAATCATTTAAGTGTAAAAATCGAATTGAATCTAACCCTACTGTCTCTTCAATCTCTCTTTTTAAGATGTGCCAAGTTTCTTTTTCTCTGAGATCATAGCCAGCAGCAAACGCATGACAAGTATCAAAACAAACGCCTAACCTCTTGCCATCTTTCGTAGCTGCAATTATATTAGCTAACTCGGTGAAGTTTTTCCCAATTTTATTTCCTTCGCCAGCAACATTTTCCAGTAGTATCTTTAGGCCATTTGCGTAGTCTAACACTTCAGACAAAGCTTCCCCAATAAAGGTTACTGCTTCATCTGCACCCCCACCTGGATGGAGTATAACATAATCAGCCCCTAGAGCCTTCGAACGCTCAACTTCTTCTTTGAAAGCTTGTCTCGACTTTATTCTTACTTTTTCATCTTTAGAACCTAAGTTTATTAGATAGGAGGCATGCACAGCTATTGGTCCAAAATTACCTCTTTTCCCCTTAAACTCTTCAATTTCTTCATTAGTAAACTTTCTACTGCGCCACATTCTAGGACTTGTAGAAAAAATCTGTAAAGACTCTGAGTTACTGGCTACTCCTTCCACATAGGCTTGGGTTAATTTACCAGCAATTGACACATGTAAACCTAATTTCATATATCTCACAACTCTCCTTTGAAAATAGAGAGCTACTCCCTACTTATGCTCTTACTAATCTTCTGCCCAGTGTTTCTTTACTCCTGCTATGTTCTAACCCAATTGTACCAGTGACCGTTAGATTACCCCAAAAGCAACTTAAAAAGTAAAAGATAGCGATCTATCTTTTATAAAAATAATGTAAAGGGAAGTGAACTCCATGAAAAGCAGATCCTTAAAGTACCTGCTATTAGGCTTTTTAACTTTAATATTGCTTTCTGGTTGTATTATAATTGTTGAACCAAAATACTATCCAGAACGCACCATCGAACGTTTAGGCAATGCTGTAATAACCTATGATAATCCCACTGCACGTTCTTGTTTTGCTTATAATGTGAATGTCATTAGTCTTGAACAAAACCGGATCTGGACAGCAAGCCAAGCTGCTGATTTCTTTACTTTTGAGTATTATCCATATGAAAGACCCACCTTCAATTTCTATAACATTACCGTTACCCGAAGTGGCGATTATGCTACTTTAAGAGGCCGGCTTTATATGAAAGGGTTACGTAATGATAATTGGTTTCATGAATATACTGGCCATATAACCTTTCGCCTTATAAGAATCTCTGGTGATAACTGGTTAATTAACGGTCTAGATCTTGGGGAATTCAACGATAGAAAAACAGATTATTGGCAACCAAAATCACTTTAATACTGAAATGGTAATCTTTAGGAGCCTGAAGGCTCCTTTTTTTTAACTTTTTTTAGGACCCATGAATAATAGGTCCTAAATTGCATAATATATTAACGCTGAAACCGGTAAGAGCATATTTTAATTCTGTCGGTTACCAATATCTAGTTGACTAGGGAGGCGATTCCTTGCGCCGACTTTTAATAATTTTATTTCTTATCTCTCTTCCCGCACTAGCTAACCAGTTTTATAAGGATCTTGGTTTTATTGAGCCAGAAACTAAGTTAGAGGTTAACTTAACCGCCTTGCTCCCTGAACTGGAAAAGATAGACATTGGGGCTGCAACTGTTTTTCATTATGTCGGCGGAATTAGGGAGCTTTCTCAAAATCAATCAAGTAATGTGGTAACTTGGCAAGCTAATACTATCTATGTAGATTCCTCAGGACTTACCGCAGGCGATTATGCTGCTATTCTCTCCCTCAAAGAAAACAATTTAGAACATATTTTAATTCTTATTTTTAATGTTAAGCCTTCTCTAAAACTTAAAGTTTCGCCTTCTAAAGTCTATCTAGGTCTAGAACCTGAGGTTCTTGATGTTGAAATTACGGCTAACTGTGACTGGCAACTTTATATATCCTCCTCTGGCAACCATCCAGAGCTTATAGTCGCCTTAATAGATCAGGCGGAAAAAACTTTAGGTGATACACCTCTTTTAATCACTTCTGGGCTAGCTACTGGCCAAAATCCACAAATAGTAAAAATCTCCCTTAGCTTGCCAGACTTCAAAACTATCCCTACTGGCCATTATGATTTCCCCCTCATTTTAAACTTGGAATCACAAAACTGATTCCCACTTAACTTGGTCACAACCTAAATGTAGGTTGTAGATAAATAATAATCTTAGGAGGTTTCTCTATGCGTAAATTTTTATCCTTGCTCCTTTTAGTGTTAGTTATGGTTTCTAGTCTTGCTCTAGCTGATGCAGTTGTTGAAGGAAGCCCAGCTCCTGATCCACTTAAAGGTGGCTATGATGACCATAAGAATGATGATGGTGTATTAATCTCCTTTGCCACTGGTAATCAGTATGTGGTTCTCCCTTTCATTAACCGTAGTGAGTATTATTTAGACACTAACAACCCTGACAAAGCTCAAAAAACTACAGTTAATGTGCGCACAGAAGCTTACATTCCTTGCTATCTAAAGATGACTGTCCTTGGCAACCAAGGTAAAACAGTTATTGAGAGCTTTGGTCCTTTAGCTTTTGGTGAGCATGGCCCTGTTGGTAACTACATGCTAGCTTTTGATAACGAAATCGGTGGATTCTTGAACGAGAACTGGGAATTAGTTGGCCATGGTAAAAACGCGGAATTAGCACCCGGAAAGGGATACTACATCCATGGCTGCGACATCTTCCAAGTAGATGTCTATGCTAATGATACTTTTAAGTACGAAGTTATCAGTGCTCCTCTTGCTAATATCAATGCAGATACTTCTGGCACTGCTGACAAGGCTCTTAACCTCCAGATGAGATCCAAAATTGATAATGGTGACTGGGGTACCACTGAAACCTTTGCTGCTGCTAGAGAAATATTAATCGCTCAAAGACCTGCTTGTTCTACTTTAACAGTCCAACATCAATTTAGAGTACCTTATCTCCTCACAACAGCACATGGTAAATATCAAGGTCAAGTTACCTTTAAGGCCTATACCATCTAACAACACTGCCCGGGTCCTGGGGAAGGGCCCGGGCTTTTAACAGGAGGAATCGGCATGAAAAGAATGATGTTTTTTCTCATACTATTACTTATCTTAGGGGTTAGTTCAATGGCGGCTATTTTGGTTGAACCTAGCCGTTTCATCCTGCAAATTGAACCAGGTAAAAAAGAAACTGGTGCTATAACTATCATCAATACTGGAGACACTCCCGCTAATTTAGCAGCCATACTTTATGATTGGGATATTAGTTCTGATGGAAAATTAAACGAAACTGTCGCTGGCACAAGAACGGATACTTTAAATGGTTTAATCAAATTTAACCCTCGTCAATTTACAATTAACCCTGGCCAATCTCAAATAGTTCGCTTTACCATTGAAGCACCCAAAGATAATATCGAGCATAAAGGTATTGTTTTCTTTGAAGAAACAATTGCTTCTGGTGGCGAGGTTGGCACCTTAATTACTACAAAAATTGGTGCTACAATCTATGCTGCTCCGAAAGGGGTTAAATTATCTCTTCAGTTTCAAGATATAACTGTTACTTCGAAAAATGACAAAGTTAGCCTAAATATCAAAGCTGTTAATAACGGAAATGCACATTTACGCATGACTGTTATTTACCAGCTACAAAATAAAGCTGGCAAAAAATTAAAAGACGGTTCTCTCTCCGAGCAAGTACTCTTATGTGCCAAAGATGCTACTTTTAGTCTACCTATCGCTAATAACTTACCTAGTGGTGATTATCGTCTGATTTTAGATATTGCTTTTTATGGTGTAGAAAGCAGGTTAAACCGAGCTATTGAGTTCTCCATCCCTTAGCTGGAGGAAGATTTATGAAAAAGCTTCTTATTGTTTTGTTGTTACTTTGGTTATCGTTAATGACTTCTGCTTTTGAAGAGACCATTTTAGAGCTGCGGATAGCATATAAAGATGGTACCTTAAAAAACAAAGAGGTCATCGAAGCTATCGAGTCCGATGGTGATGTTCTCCTTCCTTTAACTACTCTTAGTTCTCTTCTCCAAATCGATGTAGATTTAAATCGCAATGAAGGCCAATTTACTTTAAGTAGCGAAAACAAGATATTTAATTTCACTAAAGATGGTTATGAGCAATATAGTTTGCTGGCTAATAAAAAACCTATCCTTCTAGAAGGCAAAATTTATGTACATTTAACTGTTTTCGAAATACTAATCCCTCTAATTGCTACTTACGATTCTTCTCAATTAATAATAACCTTATCTTTACCTGACCTTCCCCCTTCCCAGGAAAAAGTCGAAGGTGAAACCACACTTTCTCCATCTTCTAATAACATTAAACCAGTCAAAGCTCCTGATAAAACTTTATCTTTTTCTTCTTTTGAGTATCAGCTAAAACAAACATATCGAAAAGAAGGGGCGATTACCGAAGCTGATTTATATTTACACCTACGAGCTGGGTTAGCAGAAATCTCTTTCGGTTCTCATTTAGAAGGTAAGAATCTTTTAATACTAAAACCGAGTAATCCCTTTTTTAAGCTAAAACTTGAAAAAGATAATACTCTTTTCTTAGTTGGCAATAGTGCTATTACATCTGAAACAAGACTTGCTGACAGGGCCTTTTTTGGTGTAACTTTAATAAAGCCCTACCCACTTATTTACACCTCTTATCCCAGTGTCCCACTAGAAATATTTGGGGAAAAAGGCGAAACAGTTACTGTTTTAATAAATGATAGACCAGTTATGTCAGTGATAATCCCAGCTGAAGGGCGTGTTCTAACTACGGTACCCTTAAAACCCTATCGTTTACAAGAAATATCTCTTAAGCGTTCCAAGGATGAGCAAACAACTGTTATTAGCTCTCACAATGGGTTAAAACTAGCTCCCCCTAAAACTACACAGATGCAATTATATTACGGCCTTTATGGGAAAGAACCATATAAATGGCAAGGTGAACTCTTAGAAGCAAAAACCTACTCAGCTCTGACGAAAAATACAACCCTTAAAACTATTCTAGTCTGGCAAGCTCCAGATTACCAACTCCGTAGCCCTTCTATTAAGCTAGAATTATTATCAGAGTTATTGCCCGGTTATAATAATGTATCTGCTTTATACATTGCTGGTCAGAGTGAAGTCGGGGGCGAAATAGACTTTATTTTTACACTAACTAATAACCATTGGCAATTAGGTTATTTCAATTTGCCACCAAAAGTAAGTTATTATTGGCCAAAACCTCAAGGCCATGGCCTCCACTTTTTTACAACAGCTGATATTACACCTTTTTTATACTTAGAAGCTGATGCCCAGGCTCTTTTTAAAACTAAAGATACACCTACTCTACGTTCTTACCGTGGTCTATTAAGCTATCAGTTTATAAACCCACAAAGTAATATTCAATTTGGCCTAAGTGGCGTTGAAAGCTATATTCCTATTACAGCAACGGTTTTAGTAGAAAATTCTCTTCATTTTAGTTACAAATTAAAAAGTCCTAAAATCTCCTTTTCTCTTAAAGATAATATTAGAAACCTTAATTATGCTGGAGAGAATTGGCAAAAACAAAATTTTGAAAGCTCTTTAGAAGTAGCAATTACACCCAACTCTTTAGCTGGTATGGAATTCAGCATTGAAGCTGATAACAAAGAAAAAGTTATTGGTTCATTCTCAACTGATATTAACATCGCTCTACCCAAACAAAATCTATACAGTACTTTTATCTTAGATAGTACCTTAAAGCCAACAACCAAAACGGATAATTGGAACTTTAGTCTGGGTAGTCAATGGGCAAGAAGCAATCCTGGCTTAAAATTGGAGTTACAAAGAAATCAAGGCCAAAAAGGTAACTACTGGTTAACTACTGGTCAAACTTTTTATAATTGGACTAACAATCGTTTGAGTTTAACTATTGGTTTAAAATTAGCAGAAGCAAAATCACCTGATACAACCTGGAGACTGAACTGGAAAAACCAATTTTCAACTGGTGTAGATATGGCTATTAGCATAGAAAAACTACCTCTTGTTCACAATGCAGTTAAAAATGAATATTTAGCTACTATTAGCCTCTCTCAAGGTTTAGCTTTTACCAGTAATGGTCTTATAGGACACACCTACACAGGTCAAAATATCTCTGCTTTAATCTGCGGTTTTGTCTTTCTCGATCTAGATGGTAATGGCAAAAAAGATCCTGGCGAACCAGGAATCAAAGATATTGTAGTTAGGTTAGGCTACAAAACAATAACTACTAAAGAAGATGGTAGTTTTGTTTTCGGGAGTTTAGAATCTGGATTATACCAATTTGGCTTTGATCCGAAAAAACTAAACGCAGATTATAGTGCTCCTCTGCTTGGTTTCCCTGTTAAAATTAAAGCAGGTGATAATCTAGTTTTTGACCTCCCACTAACAATGAATGGCGTTTTAGAGGGAAATGTTTTTATCGACATCGACGGTGATGGTAAGTTTAGCAATGAAGATGAACTGTTAGATTGGGTTCAAGTTAAATTACTTGGCACCAATTATAAAACTTTTACTAACCAACTAGGGCACTTCTATTTCGAAAATCTACCTCTTGGTTCCTTTACAGTTGTAGTTGACGAAAAAACTCTACCCCCACTTCTTAAACCATCCGATCCCATTTTAATTACTATTACTCCTGATCAACTTGATACATTTATTGATCTGCCACTTAAATATTAAAGATAGCCAGAAGTAGGATTGCTTCTGGCTATCTTCTCTTTATTTTCTCTAAAAGAAGGCTCAATGAATACCGATCTGCTAATACCTGCCAGATAAGCGCTAAGACAATTAGGGCTATCCTTGTATGTAGTGCAAAGTTCCAAGCTACTAAACCTAACATCGCTCCTAAGAGATTAGAACCCGCATCGCCTAACATAGTTGTTTCCTTTTTTTCTGAGGGATATATTACTAAGACACCACCTGCTAATACCCAAGCCAAAGCAGTAAATAAGGATTGGAAGTTAGTCAATGTGCTCATAAGTAAGCTAACTAAATAAAACGATATTGCTCTTAAAGGGCGAGTATCGAGTGTGTTAACTGTGTTAGCTAACAGACTAATTAGCAGACCATCTATTAACCAATACTGGCGCTTAAAGAAGAAAGCTACCCCTAAACTGAAGATAAAAATAAATACCAATTTCAGAATACCTGGCGTTAGCTGACCAGTTCTTAATTTTAATAGATGTCCTTTGAGGCCTTTAGCTTTTTCTAAGATAATATCATCAAGAAAGCCAATAAAAGTTACACTTAATAGGAAAAACCAAAGAAAGATCAAATCTCGAGACCAAAATAACAAAGGGAGACTCCCTAATACTAAGGACAGAGCAAGCCAAATACCAGTTGCTGTTAATAGAGGCCGGCCTCTATAATTATTAACAGTAAATGTTTTACCCAAGGTAAAGAAGATGGGCAGAAGTAGATAAGAGACCAAAAAACCTCCCAGGAGACCAATAATAGTTTTCATCCCCTAAGTCCCCTAATAACTGCTAAAAGCTGACTACAACGATGCTTCATACCTCTTACCCCCCGACCATAACTACGGTCTTGCATATCCACAGGAACCTCAACTACCTTTAATCCTAAATGATTAGCTTTTTTCAGCATAGCAACTTCAATAGAAAATCCTGATGCAAAAGGAGTAAGTTGTTGCCAAACCTCTTTTCTTGCTGCTCTTTGTCCTGATAGAGGTGCCCTATAATAGTGGCCCGTTTGCAAATAAAGTAAAAAAGATGCTATGCGTCTAACGAGACCAAAGCCACCATGGGAACGAAAAAGTCCCACAGCCAAATCAGCGCCTTCAAAGACCGCCCTAATTATTTTAGCCCCTTCCTGGCAACTTTCTTCTAAATCAGCATCTAGAAGTAAGATAATATCTCCTTGGGTTTTAGGTAAAGCAAAATTGAGAACACCGCCTTTCCCCATATTATAAGGTGCAGAGATCACCGTAGCTTCTGCAAATTCAGCTAATTCTTTAGTTTTATCTGTAGATGCATCATCAGCCACATAAACTTCACCTAGGTTTTTAGCAGCGTTAATTGTTTTTTCAATCCGTTCTTCTTCGTTATAAGCAGGTATTAAGATCGCTATTTCCCCGGTATACGACTGAGAAAAAGAGCCAGTTCCCATAATTTGCTATTTTTAGGCACCTCCACTACTAGGCCTTTGTTTTCAAGGGAATTAAGAAAAGTTAACTCTCCCTCTTCTTTAAGGCGAAAATTGTAATCATAGTCTTCTATTGATCTAGGTTCCAACACTAACCCTAACAGGCTATCTCCACCTTCTAAGACTAGTTTTTTATCTTTACTTATTTGGTTGATATAAGCTTTAGCTAATTGATTAAGTTCATTTTCTAAAGCTAACTTTTCTTTTTTTTGCAAAGACAAACTATCTTCGTCTTCTTGTTGTTTATTCCTTAATGCGTTGTTTTCCATCTCCAAACGAGAAATGAGGTTTTCCTGATAAGAGACCAAGGTTTCATCTGAAGCTAGACTACCACCTATGATCAGTCCTAAAGCAAGAGCCAGAAAAACTGCAATTAAAGATGCAGCATGATAGCGTAAGTCTAACAGCATCATAGCTACCCCCTATCCTAGCTCGTTAGAAATGTAGTTGCCGGAATAAGATCTTTAGCCAACTCGCTACAGGTGGTGAAAGGATTAGCAAAACTGTTAAAGGAATTAGTGCTGCAAGGATGATTAATAAGACATAGGTATTTTTCGGTTTTGCTCGGTAAATAATACTTAAGCCTTTGGCATCAATTAGTCTATCTCCCGCTCGGAGGCGAGTTAAAAAAGTACTGGCCATACCTTTTCTACCTTTTTCTAAAAAATCAATCATGTTGCTATGACTACCTACAGTTACAATTAATGCTGCTTCTTGTTGATGCAACATGAGCATAGCTAAATCCTCGCTTGTACCCTCACAAGGTATCACGAGACATTTTAACCCTAAAGTGTCTAACCTCTCTTTGCCAGGAGCTCTACCATCTACATAAGCATGGACAATTAACTCTGCTCCCGATTTAAGCACACGATCCGAAACAGAATCCATGTCACCGATTATAATATCTGGTTTATAACCTAATTCATAAACCGCGTCTGCTCCACCATCAACAGCAACGATAATAGGATGTCGATCTTCGATAAAAGAACGGATAGCCCGCAAATCTTCTCTATAATCTTGACCTCTGACCACTATTACTGTTTCTCGTTTTGTAACTTTAGTCTTAAGACTGTCTAAGGGTAATTGCTTGGTAAGTAGTCCTAACTCCTTTTGTGCATAACTAAGTGTATTAGTTGCAAAATCGTTGAGTCTTTGGGGCAGATTTTCTTTGGCAATGATTAAACCTGCCTCGATATCCTCGGCAGTTATTTCTTTCAGAACTAATTTTTCCTCTCCGTAGCAAAGGACATTGTCGATAATCTCTGCTTCTATATCGTCGGGGATTAATTCAAAAGCTTCTTTAGGTATCTCCCACATCGGTATTTGATTCTTAAGTAAATAACTTGGCCCTAGATTGGGATAGCTACCAGTAATAAATTTTTCAGCGTTAATTACGCCTTTCGTACCTTTTCGTTCTAAAGCTTCTGCTGCCACCCAATCAATATCTGCATGCTTAATCAAAGCCCAATCGCCTGACTGCAATCGCTTGGTTAGTTCTTTAGTTTTGTCTCCTTTCTTAAGTTTCACCCCATCCACCCCGTAATTAGTATGTCCGAAAAATTATATGCATCATCGTAATTAAAATCTTATCGCGAGGGTATTTGTTGGTAATTATCCTGCCAAACAGCTCATTTTAATTTTCCTGCAATCGATATCATATTTTTAGAGGGTATAATGCTTATCTACCGAATACTCCTCTAGAACATGTTAGGAGGAATGGCTAAATGATTAAACCTATTGTAGGCAGCTGGTTTGAATTTCAACACCCTCATCCGCCAGAGAGTGTCTACTATAATCCTGCACTTGCTGCATTTACCCCTGAACAATGGGATCAGAAGATTAAAGAGATCGCCGAACTTGGTATGGAATACTTGGTATTGATGGCTGTAGCTGTCGATTTTAAAGCTTATTTTCCTACCAACATCTTCCCCGAACCAGATTTCTTTGCTACTAAAAATCCGCTTGAGGTTATCTTAACAGCTGCAGATAAGTATGGTGTTAAATTCTTCATCTCCAATGATTGGTGGGGCGATGCTTTCAATATTGAAGCCATTCTCACTGATCCAGAGGTTAAAAAACGCCGCTTCCAAGCTATGGAAGAGCTAGTTAAGAAGTTTGGCCACCATAAAAGTTTTTATGGCTGGTATTGGGCTAGTGAGGCTTATATTGACCGTTACTATGGTGAACGTTTTATTAACTACGCTAATGAATCTAGTGCTTTGGCTCGTTCTTTGATGCCCAAGAGCAAAGTTTTAATTGCTCCTTTTGGTACTAGGGTATGTATACCAGATGATAAGTACGCAAAACAACTAGAATTACTTGATGTAGATATTGTAGCTTACCAAGACGAAGTTGGCGTACAAAAAACCAAGCCAGAAGAGAGTGTCGCAATTTTCGAAGGGCTACGGAAAGTACACGATAAAGTGCCTCAAAGAGCACTTTGGGCAGACATGGAAGCTTTCCGTTTTGATGGACCTGTTGCTTGGAGTCCACTGCTTCCAGCACCATTTGAAAGACTCATTAAACAAATGGAAGCAATCTCTCCATATGTAGATAATATCCTCATCTACCAATACCAAGGACTATTTAATAAACCTGGTACATCTGCATATGCTGGTGCTGAAGGTTCAGAAAAACTTTATCAAGACTACAGAACATGGCTAGAGGCTAATCATCCCAATATCATAAAGGCCTTCTAAAAGAGAGACCCTTCCGGGCAATGTCATTAAGTTAAGAACCGAACAAATTGGAACTCAAAAAGACAGAGTATGAGAAATCGTACCCTGTCTTTTTTTTGA
>ENA-UOOI01000649-UOOI01000649.1-fermentation-metagenome-genome-assembly--contig:-NODE-649-length-42747-cov-43.519184_pt1 | contig 42747 bp, 32 predicted proteins | sample MGYA00245779_ERZ724027 | MGnify/ENA primary metagenome ERZ724027 (study PRJEB28704, sample SAMN03018318) | fermentation metagenome | biome: anthropogenic terrestrial biome; feature: soil; material...
TGCGGGAAGGCAAGCTCTCCGCCGATCAAATCCTGAACAAATGGAGCAAGGAAGCTGCTGCATTTCGCCCAGTTCATCTGAAATACCGGATCTACGATTGACAGGACCGCTTCAGGCCATGCATTTGATAATCAGAGAGAAAAAAGGCGGAGTATATTTTACTCCAGCCTTTCAACAAAATCATGGAATACTATTTCTGCTGCACATCATTTCTATGATTCGGATAATATTGTAATATCATTCATCATGATCTTCTTCATTCAATGGTGCAGTTGTCTCTCTGCCTGCACTTCCTGCTCGAGTTTAGGCATATCTGCCATTCCACCCCTGCCGGTCCCCTCTCCTATTTTCAGGAAGGAAGGAATCTCAAACGGCGGATTTTATGCCGGCCTTATCCAGTAGCGCCCCACCGTTTTATCAGGAGAGGCCAGGAAAAAAATTATTTACCAACTTATCCAGCTTTCCGTCTTTCGCGGCCTGTGCCGTATCCGCCTGAACAAAATTTTTTGTTTCCAATTTCAGCTGCTCATCAAATCCCAAAATATAATTCGTAGAAATCAGGTAGATGATTCTGGTCGGTGCCATACCGTAGACCTGATGCTGCAGGATATGTCGGACACGCTCGCCATCATCCGGAAACTGGGCTCTCATCTTCTCAGACCGGAACAACCGCTTGACAATTTCTGTGATATAAAGCCCGGACTTCATATACAGGTCTGCAAAAGTATTGGTCGAATCATCAAAGCAGCCCGGATTGTTCTGCTCCAGTTCATCTACCATTTTTTTTACCACCCAGTGGGACGTGAAAATCTGGTTTGTTTTCTGCGGAGGAATGTAATCGAATATGTCCTCCGTGTGCGTTTCATCAAAATAATCCTCCAGATCCCGCTTCTTTTTCCAAAACTCCTCGATGGAATCATTAAATACAGTTTCATCAAACAGATGCCCGTCAAAGTGTTCTTTGGTTCCGGTTTCAAGGTCCTCGTACTCACCGCCGTCCCGGAGAAAACGGAAATCATCCTCTGTAATACCCGTCACTTCTTCAAATACATCGGCTTCTGTATATTCGTCAAAATTCCGGAGCTTCAGGTACCCGTCACCATATGCCATGATGAAGCTCGGAATCGTCCTTGCAAAGCCCCGCAGATGGGCACGGACGGAATCCTCAACGGATTTTTTCTCTTCCTCTGCCTTGTGCTTCTCCATGCGCTCGACCAGCTCAGTCGGCTTATTCTGAATGGTATCCTGCACAGCGGTCTGCGCCGCTTCTATCAACTTCTTCAGAGCATTATCCATTCTGGATTTATACTCTTCCTCTGCCTCCTTAACCTCGCCCTGCGTTTCTGCCATCTGCTGCTTTTGCTCAAATTCAGCCTTTGCAATATTAGTCTGCTGTGCATAATCGCCGTGAATCTGTTCAAACTTCCGGTCAATCTCGTTTTCCACCTGCCGCTCCATACGGTTCTGGCCCTTTTTCACTTCATAGGCATCTACAACCGGAGCAACGACTTCCTGCTTGATTTTTTCCTTGACCGTATCCGCCAGCTTTTTCATGGACTGATCCACAGCTGAAGCACTGCCGCTTTCGGCAAGATGAGAAAGCTGCGGCTCAAACCCTTCTGTCATTTCCTCGTAGTGCTTTTCGCCGAACAGCCCCTGCACCTTGCCAACTATGATCTCATTCGGGACATCAACCTCGCCATCCTCATCCACAGGCACATCGGAAATATGCTGTAAATTCTTCTGATTCCGTTTCTTCGGGTCTCTATGTGCAGGAGTCAGCTTTTCTACAATCTCCTTCACGATACCCGGCGCACCAAAGACATTGCTGATATTCTGGAACAGGAAATTCGACATAAAACCATGCCGGACAACATCCTGACTTTTCAGCTGTCTGGGGATAGACAGCACCTGTGCTGCATTCAGTTCCACCATGCGCCCCTGATCGTCCTCACCCAGAACCGGGAAGAAATTCAACAGCCGCCGTATGTTGTCTTTTCGGTCATCCCCTATGCCTTTGCCGTCCACCATATCCGGCGACAGATTGTTAGCAAATTCATCAAAAATAATCAGCGTCCGTGCCGGATCAAAATCAAATACATAGGCCGTCTCTTTCATCATCCGCTGACCGTTCTTTGTGACAACGCAGGGATTCTGCGCCCGGAATGCCGCTTGCATATAGGAAGACGGGCTTTGCAGGTTGCACAGCATGAGCACACCGCTCCACTCCGGGATGGTAACACCCACCGTCAGCTGTCCAACACTCAGCGTGATGGTCTTATCATGGGAAGCAATCGCTTTTTTTACCCGATCATAGGCTTCAATCGCCGCTTTCTCATCGTCCAATTTGCCATCTCCTGCAGCCAGCACAATTTCATACTCGCAAAATACCGGATCTTTTTTAAGCAGCTTCGCCAATGCCTTCGCACTTGCCACCCGGTTCAGCAGCCATAATGTGTGCGACAACTCCTCCCGCAGTTCCGGTGTTGAATAAGGATACTTTTCATTGGTAGACAGCGCATGGAGAAATTTCTTTATTTCCTCCTCATGAACAAAATTCTCGCTTTCATTTGTAGAGAAAAATTCGTTAAGATCGAACGCATAGTCTACGCTGCCGTCCTCTCCAGACAGATCAAGCCCTTTCTGCACCTGCTCATAGATCATATTGGAGAGCTGATAGGTGTACATTGCAAGGCGAGGCAGAGGCTCATAAGGATTGTATTCATCCTTATCCCATGACACCTTGGCTTCCTGTTCGTCTGCATATGACCAGTTGAAAATCTGCTCTTTCGAGAACTGTTCGCTGGCCAGTGCCTTGAATGGCGTGCCAGATAGATACAGCGTATGTTTCCGGCTGATGTTCCGGAACGCTCGGTCGGTGCGCATGGTATCAACACCTTCCTGCGCTTCATCCACGATCAGGAGGTCAAACTTCAGCTCGCTCATCCATTTGAGCTTATCGAATGCGCCGCCAAAGTAGACAGAGCCTTTCAAACCTTGCAGAGACTCAAACGCCACCATGACCTGATTGCAATCCTCATCCGCAGGCAATTTTTTCAGATACTCATACCGGCTGAGAACACCCGGCTTACCTTTGAGCGCATCCGTATCCGACACAAAAACGAACTTGCCGTGCCAGCCAATGAATTTGCGAAAATCATCTGCCCATGAGTTGGAAACGCTGGGGCGGTTGGTAACGATCAGCACCTTGGTAAAACCCATCTGCCGGATCAGGTCATAAGAAGTCAGTGTCTTGCCAAACCGTGGCTTTGCATTCCACAAAAATTCCGTGCCGCCATTTTGGAAATACTCTGCCGTCATTTTTACAGCATCCAGCTGTTCCTTTCGCAAGTCGTACGTGGCTTTTTCTGCGGATTTCGCCGTCGTTCTGTTGGCAAAAGCGCAGAAATAAGCATGCAGCTGCCTGCCATCTGCATGAAACCACTCCGTACCCAATTCCCGCTGTACCTGTACTGTTTTCAGATAATCATGGAAATCATGGTCGGTAAAATACTCACCGGAGCCATCCTTGAACATGGCATTATCTTGCCATGCAAGCACCCAACGGATGTTTGCGGTATGTGTCTGCTGCTGAATTCTTTGCTGTACCGATTGCTTTTCTGTATATCCTACTTTTGTCCAGCCATCATGATAGGAGACACCCGGAGTATTGTAGGCATAGATCATCGGGACAACACGTATGAAACTTTGTATCTGCACTGCCATATCACACCATCTCCTTTACATGAGACTCGATAAAAGCCACTTCATCCTCATCCAGACCATATTTCACATAAAGCTGACGGTCAATTTCGGCAATGGATTTTGACCAGTCGATGTCGGAAGTAGAAGTGAAGTCCTGGAGGGGAACGCATTGCCACTTTCCAGGTGTGTTTGCCTGGGTTCGTTTTAGTATTCCAAACATCGCTCGTGTAAATTTACATTTAATGTATTTTGCTACATTTTCAGCCTCATACTGTAACTCAAACTTTCCAATGCTTAAGAAAGTTTCTGTCGAGCCATCTCCCGGAACACCTATGAATGGAAGCGCGATTGTCTCTCCGTACTGTCCTGTTCCTGTAGCTCCTGGCAGGAACACTTTATAGTAATGTAAATTAATCACATCTTTAACATAATCTTCAAGTATATACTTATAATGACGTTCATTGTTTATGCGTCCAAGAATACGGATATATTTTTTACCGTCTTGTGGCTTTTCTTCAAAAAAGGCTTCCGGCATTTTCTCAAAAACATTAGATTTGAGGTCAAATTCATGCCCCTTACTCAATGCCCCTCTAAGCTTTGGAAAATCAATATATAATTGCTCCGAAAAGTGATACGCATAGCTTGTCACAATAATTGTACTGAAGCTCACGAATCCATCGCTCTTCCTGACTTTTCCGAGAATACTATTCAATTCGTCATACGGAGTGAATGTATCTATTGCCCCAAAATCCTCATTGCAATCTCGATATGAGATAACTATGCCACCCTTAATATCAGTATTGAAGAACACCTTACCACTATCAGATTCGTAATGTATTATTTTAAAATGTGGATCATGCAGCATCTTTTGATTCCACGCTTTTGGTGTACTACCAGCATTAAACAGGAATCTTGCCGGATGAATCAATTCAACTTTTTCACCAATTTTATACGCTTCATCCATAAAATGATTATAAATGGGTGGCGCATATGTATCATTATCGCCTATCGTTTCATCTTGATAGGGTGGATTTCCAATCACAAAGTCGAACTTCATATTTCTCCCACCTTTGTTTACATTCTGATATTCCAGACTGTTTTCCCGCCGCCAGTCGTAGATACGGCAGTGGGGCTGCTGGTTTGCTTTTTCCTGATACTCCTCGCTGTCAAACCACTCAAAAAGGCCGACCTGATGGAATTCTTCCTCAGTCTTACAATAGGGAATCGTTCCGCTCAGTCCATCCATCTGCCAGATATTCCAGACGATGGTTTTGACGATCTGCCGGTATTCGGCAGCAGTCGGTTTTCGCTTCCATTGTGCGTACAGATACTCTTCAAAAGTCATCAACAGATTGACCCGCGCAATCAGCAGATTATCGCCTTGAAACTCATATCCATAAGTGGCCTGAAAAGCCCTGAGCGCCCATTTCAACCATTCAGCTTCATCGGCTGCATTCTCGCTCACTATCCGCAGCTTCCTGTCCAGAATACCCTGCCGATTTTGCAACGTAATGCCTTCTCCGGTGGAGACACTGTAGCGATTGACCAGATAAGGAGCTTCGCCGCAGGTAATCTCCAGCCGTCTGGCATCCACATAATGCTGCCACCTGCGCCTCTTTGGAAACTGGACACGCCCTGTTGGTTGCTCACCGTTTAAAAATGCATCTGCCTCTCCAAACCATACGGCATCGGCGTAACTGACCATATTATGGCAAATACAGATCGGTGTAAACACTTCGGCATGCTTCCGTGTCCGCTCAGACTGCTGTTCCATAGCTTTTCTGGCTCGTGTTTTGATAACATCGGAATTCTGCCCGGTAATCAGCTGCGCCTGCATTTCCTTGTCCCGCTGATAGTCAGCTCCAAGCTCCTGATAGGCATCGGTCGCCCAAATAATGTTTGTCTTCGTAGTTTTATCTGCAAGGAGCTGCTTGAGTAGCCCCATCGAATGGAGTCTCAAAATCTCATCCTGTATACCAACAAGCAAATTAGCTCCTCCTTTATCACAGTGAGCAGCTTTTATGTTTCGAATGGCTTACAGGATTTGTATATTCCTGTAAATCACTCACTGTACAATTACGCCTCTTATCTTATCATAAAATAGGCCTTTTTCCAATTTGGTTAACAAGTAGTTGGTCTAAGACCACTGGCTTCCAGCCAGTAAATACTTTAAGGACTTGAAGACACCTTAAGTGTCATCTGTATAATAGAAGCAAGTAATAAAAATGGGATATATAAATTACGGTAGTCATGCGGTGTACGATATACAATACCACATAGTGTGGACGATAAAATATAGATATAGAGTGCTAAGTTTGTCCTCCCTTCTGATGCCGCCGACAATGCGATCAGACGACAAAATACAGTTATAGAGTGCTAAGAGGAAGATAACAAAAACATTGATCGCAGTCTCTAAAAACTATCTGTCTCACAGGTAGGATGCCCCACAAACAGGTTCTTGATATCTTCCAACAATTCCGGACTGCAAGTATTTATCTTCCCCAATTCCATTGCTTCTCCCATACCCAGATATCCGAACATAATCTGTGAAAAGGTCTGAATATCGCATTTCACATCAATGGGCCCATCCTCAATTCCCTCAACGGCTGCATTCCCATTTCCAATAACAACCCGGAAAGGCACACTGTTCCATGGAGCATAAAGATCCTCCACCTTAACAGTAAATGAGCCATGATATTCCGGTGGAAAGGAGTAAGCTTCCAATACCCTTTTCACATCCACGACCCGGATCATCATACCCGCTTTTATACTCTGTTCTATGTTCGGATTTTCCAATAAAAGGGGGGTATTGTCGTCCGGGGGAGCAAGCCATATGACATCATCTGCCTGTGCTTTATGAGCATATACAAAACAAAGGAGGTCCAGTCTGGTCTCCAAGGAATCATACACCATCTCATGGATATGAAATTCCATGCCCTTCAGGGAGTAAAAAATATACCCATCCAGTCCTTTGCCATCATGGCTGCAGCCATAGGCATAGTTTCCATTGGTATTGAGTTTTTTAAACCTGGATTCCCAGTTTTCTGCATTCCTGCGTATGGGGCCATTATACCTTGCCATAAAAGCTTCATATAGTTTTCTTACATTGTCCGCATCTTTCAAGGCAAGGGGACGTAATGTGCTTTTCCTCTTTTCGAAGGCTTTCAGGTTCTCCATGGATATCCGATATCTTTTCCTGTGAAACGCCAGATTCCAGCCATACCTTCTGTAAAAGGAATAGGAAAAAGGCCCGAGGGCGGAAAACAGATATCCTCTGTCCCTCATTACCTCAAGAGATTTTATCAGCAGACCGGATGCATAATGGGAATGTCTATATTCAGGCAGCGTGGACACCACTCCAATCCCTCCCATGCCTACTGTTTTCCCATGGAAATACATATCCAGTGGGTTAATATACAAAAGAGCTGCCAATCTACCTTCATCAAAAGCTCCCAAACAATTTTCAGACTGTAAGGTCTCATCTGCCAAGTCAAAGCAATAAGCCAGGATATGCTTTATCGATTCTCTGTCTTCTTCTGATACAAAATGAATATCCATTCTGATGCCTCCAATCAATAGCGTTTCTCATCTGTTCGACGTTGTACTGCGGATACCCTTTTGCCCATGGTTATCATGCACACGCCGGTTGCTGCTGGGGATAAGTATGCATAGGGATCATCCGCGAATCCTGCGGTGCTGGTCTGGGATATCGTTTTGAGGAATGATCCTTCCAACCGTATCCCTCTCACTTACACAAATCAGTGAAGAACTCAATTTCTTCTATATCGTGAGCCTCCTGTTTCTGGCGGTTACCTTCCACTTGCCTATCACTTCACCTTTCCCCGCAAGAAGTACTTCCTCATATAAGGCGGTGGTTGGGCAGATATGGGTCGGCATCACATACAACACACTTCCGATTGTGGGCCTCTTCTCCTCATATCCTGCCTTTATCTTCCATATCCAGTGCTCCTCATTTTGCTCAACCGACTCTGCATACGGCACATTCAGAAGCTTACCCCTTTGGCCCGGCGGATCTGCTGCGATTCCCTTGTACCCCAAATCTATTGTAAAATAACCTGGAGCCGCCTGGCTGATTACTCTGGTCAGCAGTATTCCCGCTGGGATAAACGGCTCATCCCTATATAATTCAGAGTATCCAAAATCACAGACAATGCTTGTACCCGGTGATAAATATACATTCTCATACTGCGCATGACAAGGAAATGTAGGCGTTTCTCCCATGACCAGTACTGAGCAATCATATCCCTCTGATTTCAATTGATCCGCAACTTTAAAAACACTGCGGTCACTCTGATCCACCATCGCTTTTCTTGCATTGAAATCCGCAATTCCATAATTTCCATCATAACAGTGCAGCCCTTTGGGACAAAGCCCAGGGATCTCTGTTATGTCTGTTGGTAAAAGGACCATCTTATGCCTGTCCATTCTTCTCGACCAGGTACTTCCAGTATCGTTTGGGCATAAACTGCCGCTGGAGCCCCGGGTGATATCTCCCCTGGATCGTGATGCTTTGAAAGTATTGCTTCCAGAGCTGTTGAAACTCCAGCTCGTCCTTATCAGGGGACAATGCCTGTTTCTGCCGGACAGCTGCTATAGCCCAGTCTTTTGTGTTGTATACAGCGGCAATATCCCTTTTCACATCGTGAATCATCCATTGCTGATCCGACAGACGATCAACAAAATGCGGTGCAATCAGACTGACAATATTGTGATCCGGCCCCATTGGCGCATAGTAAATCCCGCCTTTCAGCTCACGGAATCGAAGCAGGCCCAGCATTCTATTGGCTTCCCCTTCCACCTTCCGGCTTGCTTCCTGAACCGTCCATACCTCCTCCTCCCGCAGATGGCGATCCACCGCGGAACCGACTTTCCATCCAAGGCGCAAATAACGGTATATCCACACACCGATATCATCCAACTCAGAAAGATATGCATAAAAAGCATGTCTCAAAGCCTCTTTCGAAATCTTTACACGGATGGACTCAAGAACCTTATCCGCCTTCCGGCGGTCCGTTGGAATCTGAATGCTGCAATCCAGCAGGCTTTCCTGAACTGTATCCCCCCGGCAGATATGCTCCGGTACCTCATGTCGATAGTAAGCTTCATAGATGCAGGTCAGCAGCCCTTCAAACGTGCCGTCATACTGATAGCTGAAGTAGTTGAAACAATCAGTCATCCAATCTCACCTGCCTTCACCAGGAAAAGATTCTGAAAACCGGATTCGGGACCGGACTTGGTTCGCGGCAGGATCTCCTGAAAAAAACTCAGCTGTTCACTGCCACCTGTCTGCAGCTTTTTGGCAGCCTGGTAAGGCATAAGCTCCTGCTTCAGCTGATCCATCTGCCGGAAAGAGCTCCCGTAATATCTGCCCTGACAGGTTACAAAATGCCGGGCGCGCTTCCATACCACCCCGATTTTCTTCAAATCAGCACCATCCAGTGCCCCGACGCGACGGGCATTTACAATCCTTCCGGCCGATTTCACTCCAATCCCCGGTACTCGCAGCAATGTCTCATAATCGGCCGTGTTGATCTCCACGGGAAACAAATCATAGTTTCGAACCGCCCAATCCGACTTGGGATCCACAAGACAATCCAGATTGGGGTGATCTGCATCCAGCAGCTCGCCGGCGGAAAAACCATAAAAACGCAGTAGCCAATCCGCCTGATAAAGACGGTGCTCCCGCAGCAAGGGCGGCTTGTCCACTGTCGGCAGCATGGGATGGGAAACGACCGGCATATAAGCGGAATAATAGACCCGCTTCATCCGATAACTGCGATATAACCCTTCGGACAGGGTAAGAATCCTATCATCATTATCCGGTGATGCTCCAATGATCATCTGTGTCGTCTGGCCTGCCGGGATGAACCCGGGAGTGCTCCGAATCGAGCGGGAGCTGTCCCTCTGCTCTGCAATTGTGTCCCGGATAAAACGCATGGGGCCAATCAGCGATTCTTTTTTCTTTTGAGGGGCCAGCAGCTTCAGGCTTTCCCCGGTGGGCATCTCAATATTCACGCTCATACGATCCACCAGCCGGCCTGCATCGATCAGCAGCCGGGGATCACATCCGGGAATCGCCTTCAGATGAATGTAACCATGGAAATGATACTGAAAGCGTAGCTTTTTGACGGTCTCTATCATCCGTTCCATGGTATAATCAGGATCCCGTATCACCCCTGAACTCAGGAACAAACCTTCAATATAATTCCGCCGATAGAAACTGATGGTCAAATAGGACAACTCATCCGGTGTCAGCATCACCCTTCTCGTATCGTTGGATGCCCGATTAACACAATATTTACAGTCATAGACGCACTGATTGGTCATCAAAATCTTGAGCAGGGAGATGCAGCGGCCATCATCGGACCAGCTGTGACAGATCCCGGCCAAATGGGCGCTGCCCGGCTCCCCTTCCTTCCCCTGGCGGCTGCTGCCGCTGGAAGAACAGGAAACATCGTATTTTGCTGCCGCTGCGAGTAGTTCTATTTTATCCTTTAGTTCCATCCTGCGACTCCTCCTGAACGATAACGATCTGGCTACAAAATATCATATTCAGAAAGATTTGTCAAACATATGTTCGCCTTTTTACTTATCTTTTGTCTTATGGAATCTTTTTTATCTGATGAAGTACTTTTCCCCTCTTCACTGCGCCGCTCTCCATTCCTCCTGCAGCTGCTTTATAGACTGCTGGCGCTGACTGCGCTCATCATTTATCGCTTTCCGGGCAACAGCATAACATTCCGGCGAGAGCGGCCATGCTTCGGGTGAACGGTCGGAATCAGCGAACAGGCAGAATGCAGTCGCGCCCATCGTATAAACGTTCGTAACCTCGTCAAGGACTGCACCGTTGGTGCATTCTTCCGGTGAAACAAAGCGCGAGGAACCCCACAGTCCCATCCGCCCGATATACGGGGATTTCTGATAAAAGTCTATATCACAGAGAATCGTCCGCTCATTTTTGTCATCCCACATAATGCTCCCGTCATAGAAATCAATGGCCACATAGCCCTTTGCGGCAACGTAATCATGAAATTCCATAACACTCTCAAATATCTGCTGTTTCACAGCAAGCGGCAGTTGCCTGAACTTCTGATGGTCTGCGGGATACATCGGATGAGCGCAAATCGCATCAACCCATTTGAATACCATTGCAAACCCGCCAACGATTTCCTCAGCTTTCACAAGTTTTATCAGTACAGGATGCGCTAAGTCACGATAAAGCGGTACAGTCACTCTGAGACGGTTGACTGCGTCCGTAATTTCGCCTTTGTATGGCTCGGTTGGTGCGCCTGCAAATTTCACAAAGTATCTTTCACCGTCATCGGCCTGTACGCCAAAGCACAGATTGCCGCTATCCTGGTCGTCAAACACCTTAAACACCTTGCCGTAGCGGTGAATGAAGTTCAGGTCAAACGGTCCTTTCAGCTTCAGGGGAACGCCGTCAATATACTGGATATACAAATCTTTCAGATACCACGTTGGAACGGGGTTGTGCATGTTATCAAACCAGGCAAGTACGTCCTGTGTTTGCTTCATCATCGTGTCAACTTCATCCTGACCAAACGGAATCGCCCAATAAACAGACGACAGCGTGTTGCTGGCAATATAGAACGCAAGCAGCTGAAAAAACTTCATTGGCGGTTCGCCGCCAAAATAACCGCGCACCTGTCCTGTGGCAAAAAACGGGCTTACCGAAGCACTCCAGACAATGCGGTTAAACTCCTCCCACGGGTCCCCATAGTCCGAACGATTCCAGTCAATAATGGACAGTGTTTTATCTGCACGGATTATCATATTGCCGACGTGATAATCGCCGTGCTGGTAACATTGCGGACGATTCGCAAGAAAAACGCGGTTCTGCTCCAGGTAGTCGAGTACCTGTTCATCGCCTTTAAAGCGGAGCCCACACTTACGATAGTTTTCCATTTTTCGGCTTGCCTTACGGTTGAATCGAACCTCCCAACTCTCCTGGGTGTCCGGCGCAGGGATGGAATGGATCTTCCGCAGAATTTCCCCGCTTTGCATGCCAAGAACGTATTGCTCCGTGTCTGTCAGCAATGGCAGAACCTTTTCAGCATCTTCCCCGTCAATCCAGGTCAGCAGCTGGTAAACGCTTTTACCATTGCTGCACACACCGAAATCAACAGGCAACGGAGCAGGAACCCCCAAATCCGCCATGCGCTTCAGCATTTCGTACTCGGCTCGCTTTTGCTCATATTCAGAAAATTCGGAAACACGCAGCAGAAACTTTTGTCTGTCCGTGGTTTCCACGATAAACTTTCTGTCACTTGACCAGCCCTTGTTCAATGGCTCTATCCTTGCTTCCCGGACGAGTTCCTTCCACTCCGGTTTATGGCCGACAAGTTCCTTCCACTCCGGATTATGACTGGCGGGTTCCTTACACTCCGGTTTACGGCCCGCGAGTTCCTTCCACTCCGGTTTATGGTCCGCGGGTTCCTCTCTGCCGCACTTCCGTCTGATCCCCATAACAACCTCCGCCTTTTATTGGCAACTGTTTACACCACAGTCACTCCGTTTACGGTCTTCACAAATGTTTCAGCAGCCTGCGTAATTTTTCCAAATTCGCCCCGCTCCGTCCATTCCGGATTGACCAGTGCAGAACCGATGCCCAGGACATAGGCGCCATTTTTCATAAAGTCCGCTGCATTCTTCAGGGAAACTCCGCCCACCGGCATCATCTCCACCTGAGGCAACGGCCTTTTTATGTCCTGGATATACTTTGGCCCGAACACCCTGGCAGGAAATATCTTGACCAGCTGTGCGCCTGCCTCCCAGGCAGTCAGAATTTCCGTTGGTGTCAGCACTCCCGGGACAGCCAGCCTGCTGTATCGGTTGCAGGTCTCGATTACCCTGATGGACAAAGTCGGGGAAAGGACAAAATCCGCTCCTGCCTGAATGGCATTGACAGCATTTTCGGGATCCAAAACCGTTCCCGCCCCTATAAGCATCTTATCCCCATAGGCCTCTTTGATATTTTCCAGCATCCGGAGAGCTCCTGAAGTATTCATAGTGATTTCCATGGCGCGAATGCCACCACGATATAATGCTTCCGCCGTGTGTAATGCCGCATCCTCCTTCACCCCGCGAACAATGGATACCAGCCCGTATTCCCCTAACTTCTGCAAAATGCCGGTTGTATTTTTTACCATTCCGTTATCCCTCCATCCTCGGCGCGCCATACCGGATTTCTCCAGCGGCGATCCGGATCTGCCATTTCCTTTACCTTGTCTTCATTGATTTCGATTCCCAGTCCCGGTGCGGTAAGTCGCTTTATATAACTTTTCTCATAAGCAAAGACTCCCGGGTCCATCAGGTAGTCCAGCAAATCGGATCCCCTGTTGTAATGGATGCCCAGGCTTTGCTCCTGGATAAAGGCATTTGGGGTACAAAAGTCCAGTTGGAAACATGCCGCCAGGGCAATCGGACCCAGGGGACAATGGGGAGCCACCGCCACATCATAGGCTTCCGCCATGGCAGCGATCTTCCTGGTTTCCCATATCCCGCCTGCATGACTCAAATCCGGCTGGATGATATCCACTGCTCCATCCTGCAAAACACTCTTGAAATCCCAACGGGTGTACATCCGTTCCCCGGTGGCAATGGGAATAACTGTATGGGCGCGCAGTTCCTTCAGCGCTTCGTTGTTCTGGGGAAGCACCGGTTCCTCCACAAACAGGGGCCTGTAAGGCTCCAGCTCTTTCATCAGGATTCTTGCCATGGTTTTATGAACCCTACCGTGAAAATCGATCCCAACGTCCGTATTATATCCGATTTTCTCCCGAATCGTCGCCAGGCGTGCCACCGCGGCATCAATCTTTGAAAAGGAATCGATCCAGCTCATACCATCTGTCCCGTTCATTTTTAAAGCCGTATAGCCTGCCGCTGTTTTCTCCGCAGCATCGGCAGCCACATTGGATGGTTTGTCGCCGCCGATCCAGCAGTAAACCCGGAGTTTATCCCGGACCGCACCGCCCATCAGCTCATAAACCGGCACGCCCAGCTTCTTGCCCTTCATATCCCATAGGGCCTGCTCAATACCGGAAATGGCGCTGGTCAGAATCGGGCCTCCCCGGTAGAAGCCACCCCGGTACAGTGCCTGCCAAAGATCCTCGATGTTTCCGGCTTCCTTCCCAATCAGGTAATCGCTCATCTCCTCCACGGCTGTCCGCACGGTATCCGCCTTGCCTTCCACGATGGGCTCGCCCCAACCCACTATGCCATCATCCGACGTCACTTTGAGGAAAAGCCATCGCGGCGGTACCTGGTACAGCGTCATGTCCCTGACCTTCATGTTGCTCCCTCCTCAGTTATTTTCCTCTTCCTTTTGTTCTGCCCCAACGATGATAGATGTGCCCTGCTGAAAAATCTTCGCAGTCCTTGTTTCTATAATTATAGATATTGAGATACAAATCCTCTTTAGCATGACAGAAAACTTTTATATCATCTGTGATAAAGTCTCCGGCTGGCTCGCTGCCAAATCCATAAAAAGGCTGCTCCCTGTCCTGGCAGAAGCAGCCTTTTATTCATATTGGTATCTTTCAATGCTCTCGTATGTGAGACAGGGTTGATACCGCCCGTTGCCCTGAAATCAATATCTTCCCGTCCGTATATCCTTCTTCCCTGCCTTTTAATTCCCTGATCAGAGTTTCGCGAAGTGACTCTATTCTTTCTTTATACTTTATATCCCTTATTGCGTTATGCAACTCCCACGGATCTTCTTCAAGGTTGAAGTATTGCTCCGTTCCTGACTGAGAGAACCAGATGTAAATATCCTGCCTGGTTACGATATAGTGATTGGACAGGTATCCATACTGGTGTTCCCCATGAAGATATTCCCTCCAGGGAGTATCTTTCCCTTTTGCCAACGGCAATAAGCTTTGCCCTTCCACTTCCTGCGGCACATGCACGTTTGCTATCTCCAGTATCGTCGGCATAATATCCCGCAGTTCCACCACGCTGTCTATAACAGATCCGTTTCTCAGGCCCAGGTGGTTGGCTGGATCGTACAGAATAAGCGGAACATTTGCACTGCCTTTATAAGGGAGAGACTTTCTTAAAAAGTTGTGATCTCCCATCATGTCTCCATGATCTGAAACAAACAAAATAACGGTATTGTTCAGCACATTTTCATCATGCATGGCTTGCAGGAAACGTCCCAACTGATGATCAATATGAGTAATAGAGCCATAATATGCAGCTCTGGCTCTCCTAAGCGCCCTATCCGTAAGCCTGCCTTGAATTCCGTTATAGACCAGTCCGTTGCCATCCCCATCTTCTGAATCTGCCCAGTCACCCATTCGTGGCGCCGGTATATCTGCATCTATATACATATCATAATAATACTGCGGTGGATCCAGCGGGGAATGAGGCCTTACAAAGGACATCATCAGAAAAAAAGGTTTATCGGGATCCCTTCGCCTCAGGAAATCAATGGATTGATCCACAACCCAGTTGGTAGGATGGGTATACTCCGGATAAATCCAGGGCCTTGCCACCCAGGAATTGCAATCCAGTCCAGTATCTATAATATCGCCTCTAAATCCAAGCTTTTCCTGAAGCCAGGGCAGATAATCATCCGTATGAAACCAACTTTCACTGGCGGTTGTCTTTTTGTTTCGATTGGTATGCAGGTATCCATCATGCAGCACCACATTATGAAATCCACACAGGGAACGAGAAGGATACACATGCATTTTTCCGACACATTGGGTATGATAACCCGCTTGCGCCAACTCCCCGGCAAGATAATGATTATAGTTCCACTTCACTCTGTCCTGATAGCCTACCCGGCCATGAGATCTTTGAGACAACCCTGTCATAATGGCTGCCCTGGCAGCGATGCAGGAAGGTACAGCAGAATATGCGTTTGTAAATGTCACACCCTGATGCGCCATTGTATCCAAATGAGGTGTTTCCACAACGGGGTGCCCCAATACTCCAAGACAGTCCCCTCTCATTTGATCTACAGTGATCAAGAGTATATTGGGCTTACTCATAATAGCCTCACGTCCTTTCAACCTTTTATTGCACCTGCCATAACGCCTTTTACAAAATATTTTTGCAGGGACGGATAAATACATAAAATGGGTACCGTAGCAACGATGATTGTGCAGTACCGGATCAATTCCTTGTACATATCCTCTTCCAATATATCACCATTACCAATGGCTGTCATCATAGCAGATGTATTTATGCAGGCTTATAACATGAAAATGCCGCTTTTTGCAATCCGTGTTTTGTACAGTAAACGTACAGATCGCCGCCTTTTCCCATAACCGGTACACGAACTGCCGCATCCTGCTCCGGGTACAGGCGAACCAACAATATCCTGTCGTTCTTTACATATGCCACAAAGGAAATATAATGATCCTTCCGCATTTCATGCTGTATTGCAATATAGTACTCTCCATCTGTCTCCTTTACTGTAATCTCATGAGCAGACTTTTCAGATGAACACACCAACGGCTGCAGCTTTCGTCCACAACAGGAAACAGATGCCTGCCCTGTGCTTACCAGAATATTCCCACAGGAGGAGCATACATAAAAGCGGATATTCTGTATCTTCCCGATATCCGGCCCATTCGGGTCCAGTCCGCCTTGCAGCATCTTCTGAATATCCACGCCCAAAACAGAGGCAAGCCCGGGCCAAAGGGAAGTGTCCGGGCATCCCATCCCACATTCCCATTTTGACACGGCTTTATTGCTGATATGCAGCCGATCTGCCAGCTGCTGCTGTGTCATCCCTTTTTCATTTCGCAGTTGAAGTATCAGCTGTCCGACTTTGGTGCTATCCACCTCTTTCTCATCTCCCAGCCATTCGTCCGTCTTTCTGTCCTTCTCCATATCCGCTTTCATCTCCAGATTTTCCTTGCCTGCCTGCCTGTCCTCTTTCATACAGACGCAGCTCTAATCAATGGCATGATCCCTGCAAATCTGTCCGCCGCTCCAGACTTTAAGGCTGCTCCACGCCTCTTCTTCCCCACTCCAGAATTCGTCATCCGCCGGCAGGCCCAGAGGAAGAAACAGGGCAGTACACAGGTAAAGGCTTCCTGTGTTGATATACCCTTCCGCAAGCTCCGGCTGACAGCCATATACCCCGGGCTGCAGCCATCCATTCTGATCAAACATATCAGGAGCCTGCATCACCTTCTCCAGAACGGCCGTAAGGGCACAGCGAACCTGAGCGGGATGCAGACTGTCCGGCAGACGATGCTCCAAAGCTGCCTGGGCAAGCATCTGAAAGGCTCCGAAACGATAACAGATGGATCGTCCAAGGATCGGCCAGGTTCCGTCCGGCGCGATCATTCTCTCCAGAATGGCTGCATATCGGACTGCCCTTTTCAGCACCTTTGGTTTCAGCATCCGGAACTCATCTGACATGTCCCCGAATAAGTCCATTAGATCCACATACATGGGCTGAATCACAAAACTATTGTAATAATCCCAGTGAAATATTGCTCCGTCTCCATAGACGCCGTCCCCTTTATACCAGTCGTCAAAGGTACGCAGTGCATAGACAATGCGCATTTTATCAAATTCCGCCTCGCCCAGCACATACAGTCCTGCCTCCACCATGGCAGAAAATAAGATCCAGTTGGATTCCCCGGGAATAAAATCCCTCGTACATTTCAGCGCCCGGATCAGATTGTTCCTTGTCGCATCCGGCAGCGCTTCCGCCAAATGCCTGGGTGCGCGGACCAGGGCATGGGACAGAAAAGCGGTATCCACCAGATTCTGTCCCCCCCTCGCGAATCCCATATAATCCGGGGAGTCCGGATCGGCTGCCCGGTCCATGCACAGAACCGCCAGCTTACGGTATTTTTCCTGCAGCCCTTTCTCTTCCCCGCAGACTCCTTCCGCCTCCAGCCACGGCGCAAGGCCCAGCATGCTTCTGCCGAAGGCCTCCAGCGGAGCATACTCTTTCCGATCCTCATGAAAGTCCAGCGGCATCCGCTTTTTCAGTTCTCCCCTGCCCAGAGATTCCATTACCGGAGCAACAATGCGCAGCAAGGCATTCAGCCATTCCTCCCTGGTCTTGTCTCTGGTTTTGCTTCCGGACTCCTTCCCGATCCCGTTTCCCATTTTTGTGATGCCCCCCATATCCAATGAATTCTTTTCAGCTATACTTTATCCTTTTATGCCGGTACTCGCAATCCCTTCCACAAAGTATTTCTGGAGAATCAGAAACACAATCAAAACGGGAATCAAAACCACTACAGCGCCGGCCATGATCAGACCATATTCTGCTGTATACTGTCCTATAAACATCTTTAATCCAATCTGTACTGTCTTTTTGGTTTCGGTCTTCAAATAAATCAGGGGGCCCAAATAGTCGTTCCAGGTGGCTACGAAGGTAAAGATGGTAAGGGGCTTTGTCAATGCGGTAGAGATGTTTTTAAGTCATGGAGGGCTGCCTGGCTTTTATATATAAACTGATGTCGTCTACAATATACTGTCCGCCGGTAGTATGCAGGGCCTCATAATAATCCCGGATATAGTCAATCACACGATAGCGGATAAACAAATTGATGACATCTTTGCCAGTCAGTCCCTTTGCCGCTTTATATTCTTCAATACAGTACACAACAAATCTAGTCTTGTCATCCATATTCATCATGCCTCCTCCGGGTAAGTGATTTCAAATGATACAGGGTCAGTTATTCATTCAGCCTTTCCTATAGATCCGCTTAAAGCTCTCCAGGCTTTCCACGCTGCCCAGTGTAGGATTGTATTCCAGCCCGCATGCACCCTGATACCCTGCTTTGTCCACCGCATCAAAAATAACATGATAGTCGTTTTCACCGAATTGCAGCTCAATTCGTCCCGGATGCCCTGCGGCGTGCAGATGGGCGATACAATCCAGATTGTTGGTTATGTTGGGAATAATGTTGCCTTCCATCACCTGCTGATGATAAATATCATACACCACCTTCACCAAAGGATGATCCACCTCATGGATGATGTCAAAAGCTTCCTTTGCCTTCCACAAATAGTAGCCCGGATGATTGACAAGAGTGTTCAGGGGTTCAATCATGATTGTTACCCCTGTATCCTCCAATATGGGGCGGGCTGCCCTGAGCGCATTCACAATGCTTTCATGCTGTAATCGCCGCTCCGCACCGGTATCCCTGCCAACCTGTGTAATCAGGTGTTTCACGCCGGCAAGTCCTGCTGCCCGGCAGCTTTCTTTCAGGCCTTTCAGCCATTTTTGGCGCATTTCCGGGTTGGTCATATTGAATTCGGTGGTGCACATGCTGATCAGTTCCACATTTGTCTCTTCACAGGCATTGCGCACCGCTTCCAGGTCCAGACCCTTCCAGTTGTAGGTTTCTGCCGCGTCAAATCCAAGTTCGCCTACTTTATGTATGGCGCTTACAAAATCCATGTCCGGAAAGAAACAAGGTATGGGAATACAGATCCTCATTATTCATCCTCCTTCAGGCAGACGACTTTACCGGTTTCCATCGAACGATTGGCTGCAAAGGCAACCTTGAGGGACCGCAGGGCATCTTCATAGGGAGAACGTATCCGCGTTCCGTCTCCGGACTTCACCGCGTCAATAAAATCCCGGTCCAAATCATAGGTTTGATCGTTCCCTCTCCTGATATCCAGGGTTTGACCCTTCGTTTTCATAATTAGATTGTTCCGCAGCCGATAATCCAAAACGATGTCATTCAGTATAACCACCAAACCGTTATTCGGCGCCACTCCCTTGCAGTAACATCCGCTCTCCAGGGTGGCGGTGATGTTGTTTTGGAACCGGAACAGACAGACAGAGTAATCATCCGTATCATACTCCGGACTGGCATCCACACCTGGCTGAATCATGCCGGTGGCATTTACCGCATATACGGAAAGCGGCTCACCGAACAGCCAACGTAATCCATCCACCAAATGAATATTCTGCTCCACCAGCTGTCCGCCGCAAGTGGATTTTTTCTGCCACCACCATACAGGGGGGATACCTCCAATCCAGGACCCGTTTACAATCCCGCCTTTTTTGTGCTTTGGAATCTCTTCTTTCATTCTTTCCATCAGATCCAGATAGCGATCCTGGAACCCTACGGCGGTAATCAGATTTTTCTCACGGATCATGGAGGCAATGGAATCCGCCTGCTGCAGGTCCAAAGTCATCGGCTTTTCAACCAGGAATGGAATCCCCAGTTCAATGGCTCTGGTTTCGATATGATCATGCGCAGTAGGTTCCACGGCAATAAAAATGGCATCCACACTTTCTCCGTTTTCCTTCTCATAGAATTCCGAATGGTTCCCATATTGCCGCTTTGCTCCAGTAACCTCAGCTGCTCTCGCCCTTCTTTCCTCCACCGGCTCTGCAACTGCCACAATTTCCACATCCTTCATTTGAAGAAGTGCATCCATGTGTGCGTTTTGCCTGCCTCCACAGCCAATCAGTCCGACACGTACTTTTTTCATGGCCTTCCCTCTTTTCATTTTGATCATGGCTTGACAAGGATTTGCTGTTGACTTTTATCTCATTGATTAATATGATTATATTGCAATTATACGTGGTTATCAATGATATATATTTGTAATAAATATAAGGATATTGCATATGCTTTCAAAGGATTTCAAACAAAACAAAGACACGCTTCCATTCATTCCTGTTACCATCGGCGTATCCGAAAGACAGGGACGCACGGACCGCCCCAATGGATTCGATGTGCATCAGTTTCTGTGGGTGATCGGAGGAGAGGGCATATTCACCGCGGAAGGCAATACCGTAAAGCTGACAGACGGCCATGGCTTTTTCTCCCGCAAGAATGTACCTCATTGTTATCAAAGCAGCGGCGGCGCCTTCGATACCATGTGGGTAACCTTTCAGAATGGTGAATACCTGCTGGATTACTACCATGTTGGGGACTCTTTCTTCTTTGATGTGCCGGGCTTTTTAACCGCTTCCACGAAGCATCTTATGGAGATGTGCAGCCGTTCCTCCTCCAGAGCAATTCTTTCCGCACATGGATATGCCTGGGCAGCGGAACTGCTGGACGCTCTTTTTCAAAAGCCCCTTTCCGGATCGGAAAAAGTGACCCTGTTCCTGCAGCATAATTATGACAAGCCCCTCACTCTGTCCACGATCGCAGAACATGCCGGTATGGACAGGTTCAGCCTTTGCCGGTCTTATGCCAAAGATACGGGCGAAACCGTAATGCAGGCCCTCAAAAAGATCCGCATGCAAAAAGCAAAGGATTTCCTGCGCTACAGTTCCTATTCTGTAGAGCAAATCGGCAAAATATGCGGCTATGAAAGTTCCAGCTATTTTATAAAGGTCTTCCGGGAAGATACAAACTGCACTCCGCTGCAGTATCGCCTGAACCGATGGCAACAGAATTCCGTTTGAAAATAAACCATCGCTTATGGTAAAATAAAGAAGAAATGAGACCTGCTCTTCACATAACGGGCAGCCGGGACAGGGGTGGTAAGCCTTTATTTCGCTATCCTCGCCTTTGCTGCGTGGCTGGTCCTTTTCTTCAAAGAGGTCAAACTGGATACCGGAAAGGCATTTAAAAAGTATAAATATTGAGAACGGCCCTTTTGAACATTCAGAAGATTTCAGGACAAGGCTGATAGGATATCCGCCTTGTCCCGCAAAGCCTTATTATGAGACAGTAAATCGTAACTTTTCTTTTCTTCATTTGCCTCAATCAGTCTGAACCAGTCTGAATCAGTGATGGAACATTGCTTTGATCTGCATCATGACGGATTCCGGTACATCGTTTCTGGCGGAAGAATCCCTTCCCGTATAAATATCCAGATCGTCATAGGTAATCCCAAATAGCTTTTTCATCGCGCCGTCCATCGTCTGGGTGGATTTCAGGTCGTCTATAATCTTAATCAGAGCTCCCTGATACTTGCGGGTCATTACCTCTCCATCCAGATTGGCATCATAAGCCAGGCTGATTTTTGCACCTGGAGCCAATAGCAGATATTTGTCCGTTGGATCGGCCCTATTAACAAACCAGCACCAAACAACATTGCCGGATACGTCCAGATGAAATCCATATCCTTCCGTACTGTAAAAATCTGATTTCACCGCGTCTTCTTTATCGGGAACCCACTTGTCCCCTGTCCACGGATTGAAATCATCATCCGCATACACAAAGCTGATTTGCGTATTTTCCTTCATGGAAACAACAGCAGCAATATTTCCCGTATTCTTAACAGTTCCCTTGCTGGAAACCACGTCTCCCGGCTCATACGCCCTTACATCCACCTTGCTGAAATCCGATTCCACGTTGAGCTTCCCCATCCGAATATCTGCATCAACGCTTGTCGTGGAATACCACCACGCATAGGCCGAACCCGCCACCATGATGAACGCGATGACGGTCACCAATATTACCCTTGCTTTTTTGTTCTTAGAATTAATTTTTTTCATCAGACTTTCTCCCCCTGTTTTTCGTTTATTTCCCTGCTAATTAACTTTCATCACAATCGAGTGCTGATAACCGCCATCGGAAGTTTCCACAGTAATCACAACCATTCCAGGTGAAATGCCGGTAACCACACCGTTTTCATCAACAACAGCCACAATTGGATTGGAAGATGCCCAGGAGACAGATGGATCAGCAGCGTCAGATGGTGTGATGCCCACATCCAATTCCGCTGATGATCCCGCCTTGAGTGTTACAAGAGACGGACCATGGATCCGGACTCCCCGGACCCGTGGCAAAACGGCAACGGTTACGTCATCCGATACTTCTCCAAAGCCCGGAACCTTCACGGTTGCTACAACCTTCACGGCTTTTGCAGTTTCCTCCTTATCAATTGTCAGGACACCGTCTTCAGTAATCGTTGTACCCTTTCCGCCGCCAACAACGCTCCATATTTCCGGACCGCCTTCGGAAGATCTGGACCCTCTCGTTATCTCAAACGGAAGGGACTGCCCCTGAATAATGGAAGCATCCCGATTTGTAATGGATATCCCGGTTTCAGATTTGGCAACCGCCCCATATAGCTCCACTTCAGCTATGCGGGCGATTCCGTCGGCACCCGGATCGGTTATGTTGAGCCGAACATACCTTGCTTCCACCGGATCAATATCAATATCGCTGACATTGTAAGTGTTGCCCTGATACTGATCTGCCAGAGTCCACTTCTTGCCATCCATGCTTATCTCAATCGTATAATCCCTGGTATTCAGGGAGGAATCGAGTCCATTGCTTCCGGCATGTTGAATCAGATATCTGGACAGTACATACGTTTCGCCTAAGGAATAGGTCAGGGACTGCACTCCGGCTTCCGGTGCTGTCCAGATCCGGCCGGCTGGCGTGCCATCCACAGTAAGCTCCGCCTTATCTGAATGACTGGTGGCCGTGACCGTTAAGCCGGAGGAAAGCCCCAGATTGAAAGGAAGCCTGTTTTTTTCGCTGTATAAGGCCATGAAATGATCCAATCGGACGAACTCCACCTGATCTCCGTATTCCTCTTTCAGCCTTTCCGCTGCGTTCACGATGTTGTTTGGCTTCGTATCTCCCCATACGTTCATGCCAAGCGCCAGAAAATAAGGAGCGGATCCATCCCATGACTTGATATAATCCTTCAAAAGATTATAAAAAGAATTTTCGCCTGCCGAATAATAGGCCTGATCCAGGCTGTACACAGGCTTATTGTTGTTCAGGCTGGTGGGCACCGTGCCAAGATTCCGAAAGTCATGCACGGTAAGACCATACAGGTACCTGGCGTTTTCAGTATAGATATCCCGCTGATTCCCGGAAAGGGTATCCCATACGGTAACGGCCCGCAAACCTGACTGATACATATACCTGTTTGTCAGGCGTGCATAATCTGCCAGCAGCTCATCGTTTTTCAAATAGTTCCTGGCGGGTACACCGGGTTCCGGAAGAGTGTTTTCAAACATGGCATATCCCATGCCGGAAGGCCCGCAAACAAAGTTCTCACAATCCGTCGCCTGGGAATAATAATAGTTCAAAAGGCCGGGGCCTGCATCGACAAGAGCCGGGCTTATCGTCCAGGATATGGGAACTTTTCCGCGGCTGTTCACTGTCCCGGGACTATCCCATAATTTACGCATGTATCTCTGGATATACTGGATGTTGTCGCCATCCGTCATAATGGGTGCAATATATACTTTGTCATCCAGCTCAGGTTTATCGGGAACCTTCGGAATCTGAATGACAGGGTCTGTTCCGCCAAAGACGGTTCCGTTTATGTAGTGATCTGCCGGCACCAGACTTAGCCCGTGTTTTGCGCATATGGTGACGCCGGAACGCTCGGTTGGCGCCCATCCCAGAACAAGTCCGTTCCCGGCCTCCATGTCGGTAAGGAATTTTTCAAAGAGTTGCCTTTGGTCTTCGTCTCTGTTGTCCAGCCAGACAACGGCCGATTTTGCAGCAGCTGCGTAATCCCTTACGTAATGCCGTTTGTCGGGTGAAAGACTGATAAGGAGCCGGTGATTGCAAAGCTCCCAGTAATTATCATACAGATAGGTGTAGATCTCCAATGGATCATGAAGAGCAAGGTTCCGCAGATCAATCAGGCGATCCTCGTTTTCAGGGTTGTCAATGTCAGGCAATGAAATTCCATGACTTTTCCATAAATCATAGGTATTCTCGTCCATCGGCAGCATATCATGGATGCCCGCCACAGTCGTGGCAAGGTTCATCATATGCATCTGATTCGCATCCTTGCTTGCAGGAAAGATAACGATGCCTCTGGTTTCCCCGATGTACTTTTGAATGAATTCAAACTTTTGACTGTTTGCAAGCACATTGCAGTTCAGATGCAGATTGGGAGTTTCACGCCATGTATCCGGACCCTCATCCGGATTCATATCTGTAAAAAGGATTCTTGGTTTCGTTCGGTTCACAATACCCTGTAAAGCGGTTATGGTCAGTCGTTCATTCTGATTGCTGTGGTCAAATGCTCCAATGGAAATTGTGTCAACTGGATCAGCCGGGGTTGCAAAAGTCGGTAACACCTGACCGTCCGGCCAATACATCCCCTCATCAGACTTCTGTACCTTAGCATAGGGTATATAATTGTTTTTCCTGTTTTGAGCCGCGTTCGCAGCCAACCCAGGTGTTGTACCTGCAAGAAATACCAAAATAAGAACAGTGGAGATGCTTTTGCCGAGTTGTAACTTTTTCATTTTCCCCCTCCTCATATTCCCTCGTATTTGGAAATAAATCAGCAATTGGCAGCGACTTGAAGATCCCCCCTTTTTTCCTTTTATATCTTCCTATATCACGATATGTAAATTGTACCATATATGGAGGACGAGCTCAAGAAAAACAATAATATATAAAATTACAAAATATAACCTATTATGATAAATTTAGATAAGTAACCTTGCAAATGTGAAAAAGCAAAAGGTGAACAGGTACATTGAGCTGAACAGGTAACTATGGTGAATAGGTAACTTACACTATCTTTGCATACCCTTATCTGCCGTATATCTCTTTTTGCGCCCTGTCATATTTCTTTATGATATCAACGAACTGACTTCCGCACTTCGTCAATTCCCCCATGACCTTTTCTATGCCAAATTCGGTATGAAACCAGTTCTGTTTGTTTATGCCCTGCGTATCGGAAGGGCAGAGAATAAACTCCGTCTGCGGATAGATGGACTGATAATACATGGAACAGCGGCGCGCATGAAAGGCCTGGCTGCACAAAATGGCTTTTTGGATATCAAGTTTCAGATGGTCTGTTATCTGCCTGGAGCAGACAGCATTTTCATATGTGTTGGTGGATTGGTCCTCCCGCAGGATGGCACCTTCCTCCACCCCGTTTGAAATCAGCACATCCTTCAGGAACTCCCACTCCGTACGATAATCCCTGTTATAAACCTCTGCTTTGGACAGCGGCCCCCGGAAATGCCCCCATTTCATGCTGTACCTGCCAGATGGGAGAATATAGGAAGCAAGCCCCTGCCCCCAAAGGTCCGCAGCCCTTTCAGCGATCTCAGGACAGGACCCTCCCGGTATGAAGATGATGTCGGCAGGCCGGGGTTCATCCTCCAAAAAGATAAATTCTGTGATGTCGTTGATGAATCTCATGTTGTCTCCTATCCGGATCCCTCGGTAATGAAATATGAAAGACAGATCCATTGTTTTTTCATTATACCACAGGAATTGAAAGTCCACTGGAATGGAATTAGCCGCAATTATGCCAGATCAAAGGACAGGTATTTCGTCCATTTATTTTCGGACAAATGGAACATGTCCATAGACCGTGCCTCAAACCGCAAGGGGGCATATTCAAAGATCTCCAGATATTCCTTGATAATATCGTTCATTTTCTTTTTTGGATTTCCAATGGCAATGGTCATATGATAGGTGGAAAAGCCGCAGAAATCCGTATGATACTCAGGGAACGTATCGTACAATACCTGAGTCATGGCTTCCACCGGAGCCAACGGGCTGGGCGTCAGATACAGAACATTGCTGGTGGGAAAACAGGACAGCGGTTTTGCCCAGAATTCAAATCTTTGGGTTCTGCTGGCGATGGCCTTTAATTTGTCAACAATTTCTGTATTCATTGCGCCCGGCAGAAAAAAGCGATTCAGCAACGTGATATGCATTGGAACCACTTTGGATGGATCATTGATGTATTTCTGCCGGAAAGTCTCCAGCTTGTCATTGTTGACGCCGGGCATCAGACACAGTCCGGTGAGTTCCCTGTACTTTTCCATATGGCTCTTCCTCTCTGCCTTTTGCCTTCCTGCATTTGTTTCCTGTAGTTGTTTCCCGTATTTGTTTCCCGCACTCCTTTCCAGGATGGTCATTGATCCCCGTCATCATGCGCAGATGCCGTTTCCTCTTCTGTTCTGCGCCAGCCGTAAGGCAGGAGATTTCCCAGAGTCCATACCACATCCTTTCGGACCATGACCCTGGTATTTACATTCCCATCATTAAGCTGACTGATAAACTCCCGGCAGCGACCGCATGGCGGCATAATATGTCCGTCCCAGCCTACTGCTATCATCTTCACGACCCGGCTTTCCCCCGCTGTCACCATAGCCGCTGCAGCGGCATGCTCTGCGCAAAATCCCATGGAACAGGCAGTATCAATACAAACACCCACATATACATTCCCTTTGTCCGTGAGGAGAGCTGCGCCGACTCCCCCGGCTTCCGCATCCTCGGATAGCTTTCGCGGATTCAGTACGGAATATGCGTGCTGATAAAGTTCTTCAAATGTCATACCGTATCCCCCCTGGCTGAAACATTTCCGTTTTCGCCTTTTTTCTACTAAATGATTATAGATAAATACCGGGAAAAAAGCAAATGGAAAGTCCGTATGCAGATGCCAGATGCCTGGCATCCTGAAGGAGGAAAGCAGCCCGGAAGCCCGGACCGGGCAATCCAGGCTGCTCCATCTCATTTTTCAAATATCTCCGTTCCCAAACAGCAAATGATCCATATTACAGATCTCAGACGCTCCATGATACACAAGATAAATATCCTTTATTCCGGCTATCGGTTCGATTTCATATTCGGTTTCGGTAAATGCCCAGAAATCACCTGTATTTTCAAGGGGACAGGTGGCAAGCAGCTTCCCGTCCGCACTTCCCTCCCGGATTTCGATCGTTGCATCCTCCGCCGGTGAAGCGTATCGCAAAATGATCTTTCCGGCTCCTTTTTTTCCAAAGTCCAGGTTTCTGTATTCTGACCAGGCTCCGTCCTGAATCCCTGCCAGATAAGTGACTCCGTCCCTGGTTTCCGTTCCGCAGCCTTTTTTCCTGTCGCAGTGCTCCGCCTCCACCGTCGTATAAGGATCCCGGATTTCTCCGGTCAGCTCGGTAAACACGAGATGATCCAGATTACATATCCCATCTCCGCCCCTGAACACAAGATAGATATCCTGTCGTCCAAGAGGCCTTTCCACCGTCACGGTCGTCTCGGTGAAGTTTTCCCATCCTCCGGTGTTTTCAAGCCGGCAGATTCCAAGCAATTCCCCGTCTGCACTGTCCTGATGTATTTCCACAGAGGCATCCTTCACCGGTGTTGCATACCGCAAAGTTGCCTTTACCGCGCCTCTTTCACCGAATCTCAGATTTTTGAATGCAGCGTAAGCGCCATTTTCCATATTCGTTAGGTATTTCTCTCCTGCCGTCATGCCGGATACTTCGTCCGCATCTTCTCCTTCCATGGTTTGATAAGGATTCCTTGCAGCGGCTTCTTCTTCCTCAAAGACAAAGCTGTCCAGATTGCATAATAGATCAGCAGAGCCATGAAACACAAGACAGATATCCTGTCTGCCCGTTATGTCGGCTGTTTCAACTTCTGCCGTCTTCCAGGTGTTCCAACCGCCTGTGCCCGGAAGCTTACAGGTCCCAAGAAGTTTTCCTCCGGCACTTCCCTGCCGGATTTCCACTGCTGCATCCTCTGCAGATGTGGCATAATGGAAACGGACATGACTGCTTCCTTTTTCTCCAAACAGCAGATTCCGGTAAACAGCAGAATGTCCATTTTTGATACCGGTCAGACAGTCCGGATTAGCTTTCGGCCCTTCCAGCCGATCCGCACTTTCCGCTTCGATTGTACTGTAGGGATTGCGCAGGTCGTCCGCTGGAAGATCCACGACTGCCTCCGTTTCTTTGCTGATTACGGTCCCGATATATTCGCCTTCTCCAATCGCCGTTACCGTTAAGGTTTTCCCGATGTCCGCTTCCTTCACTTCATAGTTTTTACCGGTACCAACCTGTTTTCCGCCCGATTCCCAGACATAGGTCACCGTTGCGTCCGAAGGGGTCACCGCAGCTGTCAGAACATCCCGGTATGCCGGTTTTACCGGATCAATTGTCACTCCTTCGACTGCTTTTTCCGATCCTGTCATAAAGCGGAAGGAATTCAACCGGAATGGATCCTGCTGCCCTGCCCGATAAACCAGGCATAGATCCTTAAGACCGGTAACCTTCTCCGTAAGCTCCACAACCTGGCTGTTCCAGGCACTCCGCAGGCCAATGTTTTCCACATCAAGGGAACCAATCACCTTTCCATCCGGACCACCAATCCGAATTTCAATGGTTCCTCCTTCTGTCATGGGGGTAACCCGGAATTCCGCGGATCCAGGTGCCACATCACCGAAGTCCACATTACGATACATGGTATAGGCTCCGTCTTCGATATTGCCTATGTATTTCGTTCCGTCCCCTGCCTTTTTGACAAGTATGGCCTTACAGGAATCAAAGTCCTTTGCCCCGATGGTATGATAGGCATCCTTGATCAAATTTCCGGACGGCGGCGTATTCTGGTATAATGCAACGGCAGCGGAAGCGCTCCAATCTGTTGGTTTGTCGCTGTCCTCTGTTTTTTTACCCCATCTGGTGCCGGTGATGCCTTCTGAATTTCTGTTATTCCATGCTGTCCAGGCATTGTACTGCATCCAGTCGATATACTGCGGCTGATTGTGGTTCACTATCAGATAATTCAGCCATCTGGTCAAGATCCCTTTAAATCCCGGTAAATCGGCGCCACCGTCTTCGTTGCTCATCACGCCGTAGCCATACATGTCAATCATTGCATAATCTGCAGCCGAAATCGCATCACTTAAATATCTTTCATCGCCGTAATGCTCATACAACATGCAATTGGCACCGATGAAGGTTCCCTGATTATAGGTGGAAGCCCATGTGCTTTTGACGCCATCCATCCCGATACAGTCATCAACATGTCCTGTCTCCGGATCAAACAGGACTTCTCTTTCCCAATCCATTATGGCCTTTGCTTTTTCAAAGTAACTTTCGTCTCCGAGAGCCGTACCCAGCAGGCAGGCTGCAATGGCACCCGGCCCATTCACGCAGGCGTTCTTTCCTTGATTGTCCACACGCCAGAACAATCCGCCTCCCAGATCATCACTCCAGGCTCTTTTATAGGTGTTGTCAAAGTTGATCCTGGCAGTTTCCAGATATTTCGTATCTCCGGTTGCCAGGTAGGACCTTGCACATGCGATGACAATCCACATAATATCATCATTATAGTCATTTTTCCCCCACCAGCCATCCACTTCATAACCTTTTTGGTCCACCAGGAAGCCTTCATGGATTTGATCCATCATTTCTTTGTAACGTGCTTCCCCGGTATGACTGTATGCATCAACGACAATTTCAAACATTTCCGCACCCGTCCAGAACCCCCCGAAGCGATGGATATCTTTCTCTTCGTCATACTGATAGTATTTATCAATAAATGCCGTAAACCCATCGTATGCCATCTCTTTGAAGTCGACACCATAATCCGGAGCCTGGACCGGATGGGTCCTGTTGCTTGTTTTGGTTCCTTTGTAGTCCCCAATACCGGTAACTTCCAATTCTATCTTTTTCCCGATGTCCCCTACAGACACCGTATAATGATCGTTGTAGCCAACTTCTTTTCCGTCTGCTTTCCAGATATAACGGACCATGGCGTCTTCCGGTGTCAGGATTCCATGCAGCGTATCCCCTGCCACCGGACTGTCCTTGTCAAGACGCACACTGCGAATGTTCCTGGTTGGGTGAGTGAAAAACTGAATCCAGTTCAGGTTGACCAGATAGTCTTTTCCCCGGAATACCAGGAAGATATCCTGTATCCCTTTCACTTGTTCAATTTTGGTATGGAAGGTCTGATAATCCTCCCAGGAGCCGGTGGAAGGAATGCTGCAGCTGCCAAGAAGTCTTCCGTCCGGACCGTCCAGCCGGACTTCCACGGTTCCGCCGGAGCTGGAGGAAGCCCGGAACATTACCGATTCGGCTGCTTTGTACCCGAAATGAACATTGCGGTAGCCGGTATAATAACCGTCCCTGGTGCCGCCTATGTTTTTCCCCCCGTCAACGCTGTCCTCCACCACCATGCCTTCGCCGAAGCTTTCGTCAAAGCTTTCCGCCTCGATTCTGACGTAAGGATCCCTCGGGGGAACTTCCGCCCCGGTAACCTTTTCGGTATGATCCATGCGAATGCCCAGAGTATTGCCGGTTCCCGAGACAATCAAATGAATCCTTTTTCCCTTCAGTGCAGAGGAAACCCGGCATTTCTGATCCCTGCCTATTTCCTTCAATCCGCATCTCCAGCTGTACCGTACCGTTGCATCCGCCGGTTTGACATCCGCCGTCAGGACATCTCCTACAGAAGGCGTCCTGCTGCTGATCTCTGCTTTCTTCAGGATCCTGAACCGGGGAAAATGGGCCTTCTGCGCTTCTGCGGCAGCAGAGGTTTTTCCCCCAGAGGTCGCCGTCCCGGAAACCTGCGGCTCCAGAGTTCCCGCTTCCGCAGCCTGTGTTGCCATAGGTGTCAACAGAGTCATAAGCATGGTCGCTGTCAGCACCGCTGCCAGTATTCCTTTGCCGCATAACCTGAATTTCCACTTCTTTTGCATTCCTTTTCCTCCTCTCATTTGTGCACACCTTCATTCTCCATTAATTAATATACCATTTCGCAGCTCTCCTTTCCTTTATATATCATTCATATAATTGATATATGCGGTTCTCATTATATAGTTATAGCAGCATTGTGTCAACACACTTGTATAATTTTTATATATTTCATTCTTTACATTTGCACACTTTAGGCTATTAGCTGGCTATTTGTTTTGACAAAATGATATGATATATTACAAATCTCTATCTTTTACGACATCTTTTATACTGTTTAGTATAATATTGTATATCATTTGCTGCATGGTTTGTACAAAGGCGTCCGAACCGATTTTATACATAAAAAAATAGCAATCCCTGCTCTCGGGAGACTGCTATTTCAATGATGTTCAATGGTGGTAATGAATCTGTTAATGATGGCAGTTCATTATGGTAGTTCAGTATGATAATGAACGATGGCAGTTCGTGATGGTAATCAATGACGGTAATCAATGATGGCAGTTAGTGATGGAAATGAATGGTGGAAATATTAAAGGATATTCATTTCACCTCAGCCTGAAGTTTCCTTAAAACTGCCTGGTCTGCCGGGCAGAAATCATATTGCGAAATCTCCATTACCGGAATCCAGCGGATATCGTTGTGCTCCAGCTTTTGCGGTACGCCTTCTGCAACCGAGGCTTGAAACAAGGTCAAATGCACCTTGATGTCCGGATATTCATACACTACATCCATAAACACATCGCCGACCGAAACAGTAATGGCCAGCTCTTCCCGGCATTCGCGGATAAGCGCCTGTTCCTTTGTCTCACCCGGTTCCACCTTTCCCCCGACAAACTCCCACAATAAGCCGCGTGCCTTGTTCGCCGGCCGCTGGCAGATCATAAACCTGTTATCCTTCCAAATCAAGGCTGCCACTACTTCTGTCATGCAGACCCTCCCCACTCACTTTCCCCATATTATACTTTTTTCAGTAATCTTCGTCAAAACCAGCATGAGATCATTCTGCTTAATGAAGGATGCTGTTCAGCTTTGCATCAAATTCCTCTTTTGTAATTTCCTTCTTCTCCAGCAGCCGCTTTGCTTCCATCAATCGGTCTGAAATCCCAATCGGATTTTCGGACAGTGCGACCTCTTCCGATACAAAATTCAGGTTGTAGATCTTTTCTTCCACAGCGGAATCACACAGAACGGATTTCGCTTTTCTTTCTTTGGTATCCTTATCAATGAAAAAAAGTAACCCTTTTGTTTTCACCTCTTTGGTATCGGTAGTGGTTACAGCTGTTTGATCGATTTTGGTTTTCCTGCCTCTTTGTGATCCTGCAAACGCACCGGCCCAATCCAATATGGCAGCTCCCACAAGCACACTTCCCATACGGCCATTCGTTTTGTTCTTTCCCGTTGTGTGCGTGGTGGCAACGCTTTTGTATCTGGCACCATCCCATTTAAAGCCAACCAGATAGTATTTTGGAGTATCCTTTTTATAGAACGATCCAAAATAATAATATCCGTCAATGTCCTTCCTTAAGGCCGGGTTCACAAATGCCATGTGATCGTGCTTTCTTAAAGCTCTTGCGATCTCCTTATCTGCCTGCCCATTGTCATAATCTTCTTTATATTTCTCCGGCGTTTGATGATGCTCCTGTATGAAAAACTCTCTGTCTGAATCGGTAAAGCCGTCCAGTTCTCCTCTTTTTGCTTTTGAAACCAATTCGTTATTCAGGTTGAAATCATTTGCTGATTTTTTGATTTTGTCAAATAGTTTCATATTCTTATCCCCCAAATATTATTCACAGGAATAGTATAGTACCATTTTGCCCTTCCGATTGACAAGAGGATGCGCCTGGTAACTCCATGGCTTCAGACTTCAGCTAACAGCAGAATGACTTTTTTCCCATTTTGTTATAACCTTTCCCTTTATATTTCCTTGTTTTGAGGAGCTTGTTCCGATTCTGAGGCGTTCTTCTGCTTCCTGCCCTTGAAAGTAATCGCAGAGATCAGAAACACCACAGCGAAAATCAGGCAAATGGAGCCCCATACCATCAGGTCTTCATAAATACCGTGGCTGGTCAATCCGATTATACCGGCCAACGCATATAAAACCGCGCAGAATATGCTGCCTCCTTTGCTGTTTCTGGCCGCAATGGCGACAATACCTGCAATAAGAATAAGGATCGCAGTAAATATCCCAGTGCCCCCACTGGTTCCTCCCTTATTCTCCATAGCGTCCCCGATACCTGCTGCGCAGGATTGGAAGAGCATCACAAATGTCAGTACGATGCTGATGATGCCGATAATCATTTTTGCAGTCTTCATTTTTTATCCCCCCTATAATATTGCAATCCATGCTTCGACGTAGATTGCATAACAATTATAAAGGAAATCGGAAAGGTTTTTTCCCGTAATTTACGGGAATATCAACCGGAGCTGCGGCTGAGTTCCTCTTCTCCCTTCTCCGCTAAATATTCGTTTACATCATCCACCGAGGACATCCCTTTGTTGAAAGCAATAATCAGCATGGCGTCCCTTTTTTTCTTTGCATACAGCTGCGGCATACCGTAAAGAGACAGTGCCCTTTGCGTTTCCTTCAATGTCATATTCATCGCAATAAAGATCCGCAGCAGCTTATCCCGGTCTGTGGTGTGTGTCTCGCCTCTCAGCAGCTTATATCCATACTTTTGCGGTAAATCTGCTTTTTGAAAAATATCCTGCCGCCTCAGCTTTTTCCGTTTAATGATGGAGTCCATGTATCCAGAAAACCCAACCCGTTGTTTTACCAGATATCTCCTGTCGTACTCATCAATATCTTCTTGTTGAGCATTTTGCAGCACTCCCATAAGGTAATCGGTGCTTTCCTGTTCCCGCTCCATGAAAATCCTCCCCACCTTACAAATATATGAATGATATGATAAAATTATAGTATATTTTGGTCGGGAAAACAAGTAAATGCAGGATGGATTGGAATTGAAAAAGCCCCCTTCCTGATAATATGTATTATGCAGGAAACAAGCAATATAGGATGAATTGGGATGTGCAGGATGAACACGGGAGTGGAAGGCAGAAAGATGGAAGCAGATAGAAAACAGGAAGCAAACAGGGAGATGGAAGCAGATAGGAAACAGGAAGCAAACAGGGAGATGGAAACAGATAGGAAACAGGAAGCAAACAGGGAAATGGAAACAGATAGGAAACAGGAAGCAAACAGGGAGATGGAAACAGATAGGAAACTGAATGCCACATTGAAATTGTCTTATTACCGGAAAATTGCTTATGTGGATGACCGGCATAAGGCCCAGCTGGTTCAGCATACGGTAACCGGCAAAATATTCGTATTGAAGTCCCTTAAAATATACGACATGCAGGTGTTTTCGTATCTTGAAAAGCATCATTTAAAGGGAATGCCGAAGATCATCGATCTTATAGAGGATGATGACAAACTCTGCGTCATAGAGGAATATATCTCAGGTATTTCCCTGCGCGAACTGATGGAATCCAGTGGCCCAATGACGGAGCGGGAAGCGGTGGCCTATATCGATCAGCTGTGCAGCATCCTCCGTCCGCTTCACCTGCTCAATCCGCCCATAGTACACAGGGATATCAAGCCTTCCAACCTGATTGTAACCTACGACGGGTCACTGGTCCTGGTGGACTTCAACTCTGCAAAGGAATCGACAGGAGACAAGAGTCAGGACACCGTTTTATTCGGAACCGTTGGGTATGCGGCGCCGGAGCAGTTTGGCTTTTCTGCCTCCAGACCCACGGCGGATATCTACGAAATCGGGGTACTTCTAAACGAGCTGCTGACCGGCGAATTGCCAAAGGACAAAAAATATAAAGGCCCATTGTCATCGGTGATCACAAAGTGCACTGAGATGGATCCCCAGAAGCGCTACCCGGATGTGGATAAATTACAGAAGGCAATGCATCGCAGGCAGCCAGGCGAGAAACCGGAATCGGAGCCGGACAGAGAAGTGAATCAGTCAAAACTTCACAGCTGGATGCCGCCGGGTTTTCGGGGACACAATCGGAGCACCATGATTATCTCAATATTTTTGTATATTCTATTGTTTGCCATGTGCCTGACCCTGGAAGTGGAAAACGTAAACAATTACCAATTGGCAGTAAACCGGGTTTTCTTTTTGCTGATTTTTCTCTCTGAGACATTTTTCATCGGAAACTATCGGAACGTCTGGAGTTGGTTTCCGATGACAAAAAGCAAAAACCTTTTGATCAAACTATGCGGTGTTGTGCTCATAGCGTTTCTCCTTTTGCTCTGTGGATTTATGCTTCTCTTATTTGTAGAAGACATTTTTTCCTGACTGCATCATGGTTTTTCCATTCCATACATAGTATAATCATCCTATCAATACAAACGAGGTGATACATTCATGGAATATATAATCATGGCCTATCTTGGGGATTCCGGTCACTGGAAAGCAAAGGACATCGACGTATCCGGGCTGACCCATATAAACTATGCGTTTGCAGCCGTTTCAAACGGGAAGCTGTCCGGGAAGCATATGAAAAACCTGGATCAGCTCAGGGAGCTGAAAGAGAAAAAGCCTTCCCTGAAAACCATGATATCCATTGGAGGCTGGCAGGCAGACGGCTTTTCCGATGCCGTCCTTACCAGGGGCAGCCGGACAGTGTTTGTGGACAGCATCCTTGAATTTGTAGCGGCCAATGATTTCGACGGCGTGGATCTGGACTGGGAATATCCCGGCATGGATCACGGCGGGATTACGGCACGCCCGGAGGACAAGCAGCATTACACCCTTTTTGTGAAACAGCTGCGGGACGGGCTGGATAAACTGGGGCATCAGTCCGGCAGGCAATATCAGCTTACCATGGCAATGGGTTCCGGCCCGAGATATGTGGAGGCCCTGGAAATGGATCAACTGATCCCCTGCTTTGATTATCTGAATCTTATGACCTATGATCTGTGCGGAGGCGGGGATCCGAAGACCGGACATCATACCGGTCTGTTTCGGTCCAAAAGTACCCCGGATGCCATTTGCTGCGATGATGCGGTCCGTGCTGTGTTACATGCCGGAGTGGAGCCAAAGAAAATTGTCCTGGGAATTGCTTTCTACGGCCGGGGCTGGTCCTCCGTGGCAAACAGAAATCATGGTCTTGGCCAAACAGCCGGAGGAGAAGGACCGGATGGAGGAGCTTACTCCTATTCCGATATTAAGGCCAGATATTCCGGAAAAAATGGATTTGTGCGTTACTGGGACGAGGATGCCAAGGCGCCTTACCTTTATAACGGAGATACGTTCATCACCTATGAGGATGAGGAATCCATCTCCCACAAGACCCGGTATATCCGGGAGAAAGGGCTGGCCGGCGCCATGTTCTGGGAATACAAACAGGACAAAAGCGGCAGGCTGCTGCATCAGATCTGCAGCGGTCTGAAGTAGGAAAGCAGTCTGTTATCCCGGAAAGCAGTCTGTTATCCTGCCACCAGCTTGTTTGTCTTCTTCAGATACTTGGCCGGAATCGGGCGCTCCAGCTGCCAGGTAATATTCATGGGGCGGCTCCCGTCATGCTGTACATAGTTTACAATTCTCAAAAAGGTATACGGAGCCGCACCGGCCCGGTCCGTTTTATACTCCCGAACGAACAACATCACCTTGCTCCCCTGTTCCCGGTGATGGATATAGCGCTGCCCGGTAGGAGAATTTTCCGACGTCGTACTTTGACTCTGCCAATGGAACAAATTTTCATTGATTGAATAGTCGCGATACATGGTGGTAGGGGAATAATCCTTATCTGATTTGTTCAGCGTCACCATCAAGATATCCATCTTTTTTTCCGGCAGCCACTTTACACCTTCCCGGATGTTGGCCGGCTTTTTATAGTCCATCGCCGCCAGCAGCTGATCGCGGCTGTAGCTGCAATGCAAATCCAATGGGCAGGCAAATCCCGGATTCACCGGCTCATCGATAAAATCAATCCGGTCATAATTATATGCAAGCAGCTCCATCAGCTCCGAAAGCATGACCGGGCTATCCGACAGAGCATGCAGATTGGCCCGGACTTCCTCACTGTTCCAATCTTCCACCGTCTTTTGCCAGATCGTAATGTAAAACATCTGCATCATTCGTTTCGAAAGATCCGGCAGCGCATCAAAATCCACATCCCTGCACTTTGGAAGAATATCCAGCAAGAAAGAAATCCAGCGGCGGGAATCGATGGCCTGAATGCGGCGGAATGCCTTTGTCATTGTTTCTTCCAGCGGCTCCTTAAAATCCTCTTTGACCCCTGCCAGAACGCACAATCGTGAAAAGCTGGATTTCGAGTAAATTGTTCGGATATCCAGATGATAGTAATCCGCAAAGCCCGCCAATGTCAGCGGCAGTCCACTGTCCTCTTCAAAAGTGGAGATCCGGCTGACCAGCCCGGATTTCATACTGAACGAGCTTCTTATGTTCTCCAGTACATATTCCGCCGCTTTCTTCTCCAGCTGGATATAACAGCCCTTCGGTGCAGAGAGAAAGCCATTTTTCAGCTCATGCTGCACACTGTGACTGGAATTGGAAAGCAGCGCCGCAAACTTTACCTCAAAGTTATATCTCTTGTTTGCCTGCCCGATAAAATCCAATACCGTCAGGCAATCCTTGTTTTCCGCCAGACGCAGGCCGCGGCCCAGCTGCTGCAGAAATACCGTCAGCGACTCCGTCGGCCGGAGGAACAGCACCGTATTCACTTCCGGTATGTCCACGCCTTCATTATAGATATCCACCACAAAGATGAAGTGGATTTCGCCGGACACCAGCCTTTTCTTTGCCGCAGCCCGTTCCGCTTCAGCAGATTGTCCGACCAGTGAGACAGAAGGAATGCCATTTTCATTGAAATAATGCGCCATAAATCCGGCATGCTCTACGGATACGCAAAAGCCCAGTCCCTTCACATCCTCCCAGTCCGTTATGTATTTGTCCAGCGATCGGATAATATGATCGGCCCGGCGCTCCGCCACCAAACGATTCATCGAATACAGATTGCTCAGCTCTGATTTGTCATAACCTCCCCGGGTCCAGCGTAAATCACTTAAATCCACCGTATCGGTTACCCCAAAGTATTGAAACGGACACAAAAGCTTCCGGTCAATGGCCTCCGGTAAACGAATTTCCGCAGCAATCCGGCCTCCGAAATAACCCAGTATGCTTTTGCCGTCCATCCGCTCCGGAGTGGCAGTCAGTCCCAGCAAAATCTTTGGATGAAAATGCTCCAGCATCTTCTGATAGGTTGGCGCGGCGGCATGATGAAACTCATCCACAACAATAAAGTCATAGTAGTCCTCCGGCAGCTTCTCATAAAGAGCCTGAGAATTCATCGTCTGAATGGAAAGAAACAAATCGTCCATACAGTCCGGTTTATAGGAGCCGACAAAAAGTTCTCCAAAGTTCGGATCCTTTAATACTCCCTGAAAGGTCGCCTGACTCTGCTTCAGGATCTCCTCCCGATGAGCCACGAACAGCAGCCTGCACCGCCCTCCGGGATGAGCCCGGCAATAACGGCGATAGTCCAGTGCCGAGATAACCGTTTTCCCGGTGCCGGTAGCGGCAACGACGAGATTACGGTACTGATGCCGCACTTCCCGCTCAGCAAGAAGCCTGTCCAATATCTCCTGCTGATAGGGGTAAGGCTGAGAGGAAAGGTCCCCGCCGTGATCCAGCACATTCTCAAGGCCTTTCTGCACCACGGCAGATAAATATTGCGACAGCACTTTGGACGCTTCTGCCTGATCAATGGGCGCGACGGATTTCCGGGCTGCCGGGACATCCGACAGTTCCCGGCTGATTCCCGCATTGATGACTTGTTCATAGAGACCTGGCTTTATCAAGATATCTCTCCTCCAAAAAACGAACTGTACAAATTTAAGAGCAAGCCCTGACCCTTCCATTATATCCTTTTCCGCTTTGTATGTCCAAAATAGCCCCTGTGGCCCGCTTGCCCTGCATAATGCAAATAAGTTCGAAAACGTTAAAAACAAAGCCGATAACTGTGAGGTACCTTACAGCTATCGGCTTCTACTTTATCCCGACCAAAAGTTTTCCTGATTTTACCGGCCCAGCAGACCCGCCGGAGAATCCTTTCCTCCTACAAAGGTGATAACACTCTTTGGGGGCAGCGCCGTTTGAAACTTCCCATCTGTGGAAACAATATCACGCCCAGGTTCCATATTGAGGCTGTCATTTGTAATATAAGGGGTAAGGCGGGCGGGAGCAAAACCGTCCGGGCGAACATTGAGCTGCGCCGTACTGTCACGGTCATTGACTGCAACAATGGTAAATTCACCGGTGTCCGGACTTTTGTAAGCGGAAACATACACTCCCCGCATGGGGCTGTCCGTCGCCCCGATCCGTACATAGCCGGGCCTGATGTACTTGCTGTAGTTCCCGAAGGCATAGTATCTCTTCGTAAGCTGATAGGTGTTGGTATCTTTATAGACATTGATCAGCCCTTCATCATTGTTTCCGGGGATTGCCCCGGTCCAGTACAGCCAGGCATTGACGTTGGCATCGGTCATAAAGTGATGGATCTGCTTCGCAAACTTCAGCCCGGATGTCATTCCCGCATCATAGGAATTCTCCTGGGATACCTCTGTCATCCACACCTTTTTCCCTTTATCGGCAGCTGTTTTAAAAGGTTTCGTCGGAAGCTCCCGATTTATGATGGGAACTGGATAATTATGGGCGGCGACAATGTCGATCCTCCCGCAGGATTCCGGATCGTTCAATGCGTCCTTCATCAGATCCTCGGACCACCAGGAAGGCTCCGCCGCAATCACTTTGGTATCCGCCACCCCCTGATCGATCATTTCCTGTTTCAGATAATCCCGGAGAAAGACTTGAATATTTGTTGCATTCCATTCACAGGAATCCCATGAGAGAAATTTCATGGAGTTTGGTTCGTTGCACATGGATATGGCATACAGATCAATGCCGAATCGCTGGCGATATTCCCTGATGAACCCGGACAGCAAACCTGCATAGTCCCCATAACATTCCGGCTTCAGATATCCGCCATGGGTTGTGCTTTGGTTGGTTTTCATCCAGGCTGGCGGGCTCCAGTTTGTCGCAATGATTTTGTCAACACCCCTTGCCTGGGCCTGCTGCATGACCCAGACCTGGTCGGGTCTTGTATTGAAATCATACTCTCCCGGCACAGGGTTGAAGTCTGCAAATACGGATCCCCGGAATATGGATGCACCAATGCCCTTATCCGGGTCAAAGAGCAGATCCATTATCTCATCCCGTACCGGCCCCTGCATGTCATAAATCGCATGGGACCAGTCTGCCTGGGATACCCCAAAGCCATCAATTTCCTGTTTTAGATCATTCCAATGAATTGTGACATCCGATGCGGCGCGGGCTTTCATGGGCATACCAGGAAGCGTTATTGTCATCATTGCAGCACAAGCTCCAAGGCAAATTACTTTTTTTACAATTCTCCTCATCCTGCAAACCTCTTTCTTTTCATGATATTTCATGATCCTATCATGATCTTACTATCCCATCAGATCCTTCTATTGGTGTAAGAAAGCAAATTCCTTCCAGGTACCCAAAAGAAAGCCCTGAAGCCGCCATCCGGCATAATGTTCCTTTCTGCTGCCCGTTTAGAGGCTGGAATTCAATTCATCCAGTACCTTTTGAACCCTGGGCATCATGGACTCCACCCACTTTGTATATTTGCTTTCCGCATCCTCCGGTCCTTTTGCGGAAATTGTGATTTGGAGGATTTCATCAAAAGTTTCCTGTGCAAAGTCCACATATTTTGTCATATTCTTTCCCTTGAAGTATACCAGGTCCAGATCTCTTTTCCGGATATTTGCTGCCTCAGGTGTCTGGTCCTTGATATGATTCAGATAGAGATTTTTTACATATTCCGGAACATTGGGGTCTTCCATATTGAACTCCCCGCCCAAGGAACCCATATATCGGAATTGCGCCTTATAGGCCGGTTTCACAAGATCACCGTTTTCATTCTTTTCCCACAGCAGCTGCATTTTGCCATCCTGCATTTTATAGTCTTTGCCTTCAATGCCGAAGAAGTCCATCCGGGTTCCTTCCTCTCCATGCATCCAATCTATAATGCTCATAAGCCGGTCCATTTTTGCATCTTCCATTTGGCCGTTGAACAGCATGGCGCTCCACCAGTTGGCATATTCGGTGTTAAACATCTTTCCGTCTTTTCCCTTTAATTTTACAATACCAACTGCCTTCTCAAAATCAAGGTTTGGATCCACTTCTATCATGCTTTTCCTGGTATCATTGATTCTGCCAATTGTCCAGTTGTTTGTCAGTGCTCCCAATTTACCTGCATTGAAATAGTCGATCATGGTACCATCATCCGTAGAATAAAAGTCCTTCCAGAATAATCCATCCCGATACATTTGGTTTAGAAATTTCACATTTTCCACAGCTTCAGGCTGAGCCGGGATCCATACAAACTTACCGTCTTTCTTTTCGTAATTCAATACATCCTTAGTCAACTTATCATACTGGGAATTTGCAATATACCCAAAGAAATAGGAAACCTCGGAATAGGGCAGCGTACCCTGTCCACCCGGATCCTCATCCTTGAATTTTTTTAACAGTTCCAGAAATTCATCAATGGTATATTCATCATTTTCCTTTGCCATACCAACTTTTTCCGCCCAATCTCTCCGATAGGCAATGGATTTGGAATCAATGGAATTATAGGGATTGTCCCCGCGGAGCTTGGGCCACGCATATAATTTCCCATTCACCTTCAAATGTTCCGCTTCCGGTATTTGATCATAAAGAGCTTTCATGTTGGGATATTTGTCAAGGCTGGGTATCTCCTTCAGGATTCCCTGATCCGCCCATTCTCCCAGAATTTCCATCTTTTCCGGCTTCAGTTCATAGTCCAGCGCATCCGGCATATCTCCACCCGCTATCCAGGTGTTCGCCTGTTGTTCCCAGGTATCCCACGATATTTCAACAGGATCCACCTCGACATTGAACTTCTTGGCCAGGATCTTGTACATGGGATCCTCCACATCGTATTCCGAAAGATCTGCAATCGTTAACTTGAGCTTTTTGTCCATATTGCCGGTATTTTCATTCTGTTTACCCTTTTCATTTGCCCTGGAACTGGCATCTTTACTGCCATTGCATCCCATAAATACGGCGGACAGCATGGCAAGTAAACAGAATAATGAAATGAGTCTCTTCTTTTTTCCCATCAATGTTTCCTCCCAATATATTATATTCTATTTTACAAACTAAAAAAGCAAGGCCTTCTTAGTTTTAAAATCAACCTTTTATGGCCCCCACCATAATACCGTTGACAAAATATTTCTGTACGAATGGATAAACACACATAATGGGGATCATAGATAAAAACAGGGCAGCCATTTTTAATCCCATAGGAGATTTGTTCTTGATGCTGTTCTTCAAAACATGATCCATTTCCGGCGTAATTACAATGGACAGGGCGTTTCGCAGCACCAGCTGCAAAGGATACTTTTTCACGTCCTTTATGTAAAGCACCGCGCCAAACCAGTCGTTCCACCTGTCCAGCGCATAGAACAGGGTGATCGTGGAAATAACCGGAGCCGATATGGGAAGGATGATCCGAAAGAGGATGGTCAGATCCCTGGCGCCGTCGATCTTTGCCGATTCCTCCAGACTGGC